>Ga0187843_10000319_pt1 | contig 36074 bp, 31 predicted proteins | sample SpaLakP09_SKY_43_FD_134516 | JGI IMG/M metagenome (GOLD analysis project Ga0187843, IMG submission 134516) | Oligotrophic lake water microbial communities from Sparkling Lake, Wisconsin, USA - SP09_SKY_43 | ecosystem: Environmental > Aquatic > Freshwater > Lake | place: USA: Sparkling Lake... | reverse complement strand
GAAAAAGCTTTACCATCTCAGAAATTAACTTTTGAACAAGCAATTGAAAGAGTTGTAGTTCAAGTGGATCAATTAACTTTTATGGTTAAAAGGGAACACCTCAAAGCTGTTGCCAAAGTATTAAGAGATGAACCTGAACTGCGATTTGAAATGTGCATGGGGGTAGCTGGAGCGCATTGGCCTAAAGAAAAAAATAGGGAACTTCATGCCATTTATCCCTTTGTTTCAATCACTACCAATAGAAGAGTTTTATTAGAAGTTGTAGCTCCTGAAAGCGATCCTCACATTCCAACAATCACCGATATATATCCATCAAATAATTGGCACGAAAGAGAAACATATGACTTCTTCGGAATTATTTTTGACGGACATCCATCATTAACAAGAATTGAAATGCCTGATGACTGGGTTGGTCATCCGCAAAGAAAAGATTATCCACTGGGCGGAATTCCAGTTGAATACAAAGGTGCAGTAATTCCTGCTCCAGATAACAGAAGAGGTTATCGCGGATGAGTACGGATATTTTTTCTGGATCATATGAAACTACACAAGGACGTGTTTACACACTTTCTGGTGGTGACTGGGACACAGTTCTTGGTGCACCAAGTGGTGAACGTGAACGAATCGTTGTCAACATGGGACCACAACATCCATCAACACATGGAGTGCTTCGTTTAATTCTTGAATTAGATGGCGAAACAGTAACTGAGGCTCGTTGTGGAATTGGTTACTTACACACTGGTATTGAAAAAAATATGGAATTTCGTTCTTGGGTTCAAGGAACCACTTATGTAACTCGTATGGATTATTTATCACCGATTTTCAATGAAACTGCTTACTGTTTAGCAGTTGAAAAACTATTAGGAATAACTGAACAGGTCCCAGAACGTGCCAACACTATTCGGGTGATGTTAATGGAATTAAACAGAATTTCTTCTCACCTAGTTGCATTGGCAACAGGGGGAATGGAACTTGGGGCTTTAACTGCCATGACAAATGGATTCAGAGATCGTGAAGTAATTCTTGATCTTTTTGAAATGATTACTGGTTTAAGAATGAATATGGCCTATGTCAGACCAGGGGGAGTTGCAGTAGATCTTCCAGCTGGTGCAGAAAAGAAAATTACTGAAACAATAAAATTATTAAGAAAAAGATTCAAAGATAATTTCAATATTTTGGTCGATAACTCTGTGTGGACTGCCAGAACTAAAGATGTAGGAGTTCTTGATTTAACAGGTTGTATGGCACTGGGAATTACTGGCCCGGTTTTAAGATCAACAGGATTACCTTGGGACTTAAGAAAAACACAACCATATTGTGGTTATGAAAATTATGATTTCAATGTCATCACAGAAAAAACCAGTGATACCTATGGCCGGTTCTTAATCAGAATGCGTGAAATGAATGAATCACTCAACATTGTTGAACAAGCTCTTACTCGCTTAAAACCAGGACCGGTAATGGTGGAAGACAAATCAATTGCTTGGCCAGCACAACTTGCACTAGGTGCCGATGGCTTAGGTAACTCTCTTGATCACATCAGAAAAATTATGGGTCAATCAATGGAATCTTTGATTCACCATTTCAAACTTGTTACCGAAGGATTTAAAGTACCTGCTGGCCAAGCCTATGTTGCAATTGAATCTCCTCGAGGAGAACTTGGTGCACTTGTAATTAGTGATGGAGGAACAAAACCTTATCGAGTTCATTTCCGTGACCCTTCTTTCAATAATTTGCAAGCAGTAGGTCCAATGGGTGAAGGTGGACAAATTTCAGACATCGTTGCCGCTGTTGCATCAATTGATCCAGTAATGGGCGGTGTTGATCGATGAGTATTAAAACCATTACCGAAGAAGATATTAAAACTTTAGAAACATTGGCTGCTAAATATCCGGTAAGAAGATCTGCACTTTTACCGATGCTTCATTATGTGCAATCAATTCAAGGAATGGTTTCCCCAGCCGGTATTCAAGTTTGTGCCCGAGTTTTAGATTTAACTCCAGCTGAAGTTGCTGCAGTTGCCACTTTCTACACAATGTTTAAAAGATTTCCAATGGGTAAACATCACATTGGGGTTTGTACTAATACATTATGCGCCCTACTAGGTGGCGATGAATTATGGAAACAACTAACAGACATTTTGGGAATCGGTCACGATGAAACCACTGCCGATGGTTTGTTCACTTTGGAAAGAATTGAATGTCAAGCTGCTTGCACGGTTGCCCCAGTAGTAACTGTTAATTGGGAATTTATGGATTCAATGAATCCTAAAGCGGTAAGAGAATTGATTGAAAAATTGAAAATGGGAGCACCTGTGCAATCAACACGTGGTGTGCAAATTACCTCTATTGCGGAATCAGGAAAAGTGTTTGCAGGAATTAATGACGGTAAATATGCTGAATCACCACTTGCTGATGATTCAATGCTGGCAGGTTTAAGAGTTGCTAAAGAAAGAAAAATGTCTGCACCAACTGGAAAAGGTGCAAAATAAAATGGCATTAACACCAGTACTCACTGCTCATTGGGATGATCCAAACTCATTTGAAATAACAAGTTATAAAAAACATGGCGGCTATGTTGCGTTAAAGAATTCCCTAAAAATGACTCCTGATGAAGTTATAGGAATAGTGAAAGATTCTGGTTTACGTGGACGTGGTGGCGCAGGATTTCCTACTGGAATGAAGTGGTCATTTGTGCCCCAAAATGACGGTAAAGCTCACTACTTAGTTGTTAACGCTGATGAATCAGAACCTGGTGCTTGTAAAGACATTCCTTTGATGTTGGCAAACCCACATTCATTAGTTGAAGGAATAGCAATTGGCTCATATGCAATTAGGGCTAACCATGCATTTATTTATATCCGTGGTGAAGTTCCACACGCAATAAGAAGAGTGATGAATGCGGTTGAACAAGCTTATGCAGATGGATTTTTGGGAAAAAATATTCAAGGCTCAGGTTTTAATTTAGATGTTGTTGTACACGCAGGTGCTGGTGCTTATATCTGCGGAGAAGAAACCGCACTTTTAGATTCATTGGAAGGTCGTCGCGGCCAACCAAGATTAAAGCCGCCATTTCCTGCGGTAGCAGGACTTTATGCCTCTCCAACTGTTGTTAATAACGTGGAAACTTTAGCTAGTGTTCCTTCAATTATTTTGAACGGAGCTGACTGGTTTAAATCAATGGGAACAGAGAAATCACCTGGATTTAAATTGTTTGCAGTTTCAGGCCACGTAAAACGTCCCGGAATTTATGAAGCAGCACTAGGAACACCAATGAGTGAACTACTTGATTATGCCGGTGGTATGAGAAAAGGAAGTAAATTAAAGTTTTGGATTCCAGGTGGATCTTCAGTTCCTATGCTGACACCAGATCACATTGATATCCCAATGAGTTACGAAGATTTAAGTGCTGCCGGAACAATGCTTGGCACCGGAACTCCAATGATGTTTGATCACACCACAAGTGTGGTTAAAGCTGTAACCAGATGGCTTGAGTTTTATAAACATGAATCTTGTGGAAAGTGCACCCCCTGTCGTGAAGGAACTTATTGGATCACAGGTGTACTAGAAAAATTTGAACACGGTAAAGGAAAAGAAGAAGAACTGGAAGTTATTAATGATGTGTGCGGCCAAATTGCGGGCAGATCATTTTGTGCACTGGGTGATGCTGCGGCAACACCATTTCCTGGGGCAATGAAATATTTTGCAGAAGAATTTCGCCAGGCCACAAAAACTTCAGCCGATGCATCATTTCCACCTAGTGCTACCACAATTTTTGAGAAGGCAAGTGTGTAGATGACTTTAACTTCAGATAACAAACAAACAAATACAGAAAATTCCATCACCGCCACAATTGACGGAATTCAAGTACAAGTTCCTAAAGGAACACTAATAATTAGAGCTGCTGAACGGATGGGAACTTTTGTTCCTAGATTCTGCGATCATCCAGCCCTTGCACCAGTTGCTGCCTGTCGAATGTGTTTAGTTGAAATTGAAGGAATGCCTAAGCCACAACCATCATGTGCCATTGCTTTAACTGAAGGAATGAACGTTAAAACACAAATGACATCCACCGTTGCCCAAGAAGCCCAAGCGGGCGTGATGGAATTTTTGTTAATTAACCACCCACTGGATTGTCCAGTGTGCGATAAAGGTGGCGAATGCCCATTACAAAACCAAGCAATGACAGCAGGTCGTGCTGAATCAAGATTTGATATTGAAAAAAGAACTTTTCCTAAACCAATAGAACTAAGCACAGAGATTTTGCTGGACAGAGAACGCTGCGTTGAATGTGCTCGTTGCACCAGATTTTCTGAAGAAATTGCTGGGGATCCATTTATTGAATTACTGGAACGTGGCGCTAAGCAACAAGTTGGTATTGCCACAGATGAACCGTTTAATTCTTATTTTTCAGGTAACACCGTTCAAATTTGTCCAGTAGGAGCATTAACTAGTTCTTCTTACAGATTTAGAGCCCGTCCATTTGATTTAGTTTCTGTTCCTACAACTTGTGAACATTGCGCAGCTGGTTGCTCACTAAGAACTGATTACCGCCGCGAAACAGTGATGAGAAGACTTGCTTGGGAAGATCCAGCTGTTAACGAAGACTGGAACTGTGACAAAGGTCGATTTGCTTTTGCTTACTTAAAAGAAAACAGATTAACTCAACCAAAAGTTAGAACCAAAAACGGCAACCAAGTTGACGCACTTTGGCCCGATGCAATTGATTTTGCTGTTAAAGGGATATTGCAAGCTAAAGGTAAAGTTGGGGTTTTGCTGGGCGGTCGTTTGACCATGGAAGATGCTTATGCTTATTCAAAATTTGCTCGTCTTGCCTTAGCAACTAACGATATTGATTTTAGAAATAGAGTTAACAGTGAAGAGGAACAAGATTTTCTAGGAAGCGTTGTTGCTGGATCTGGTGGAAGTGTTACCTATGCAGATTTAGAAAAAGCACAAAATGTAGTTTTAGTAAACTTTGAACCAGAAGAAGAATCACCAATTATTTTCTTACGTTTAAGAAAAGCTGCGCAAAAAGGTAATTTAAAGGTAACTGCAATTGCACCATATTTAACTCGCTCGTTAGAAAAAATAAATGCGGAAGTTGTGGCAACCAAACCTGGCGATGAAGCAAAAGTACTCCGAGGACTAAAAATTGCGCAAGAGTCAATTATTTTAGTTGGCGAAAGAGCCGCAGCAACGCCTGGAACTTTAAGTACCGTAATTGAAATTGCAGAAAAAACAAATTCAAAACTTTCCTGGATTCCAAGAAGAGCCGGTGAAAGAGGAGCAGTTGAAATAGGGGCGCTGCCAAACTTGTTACCTGGAGGAAGACCAGTAACTGAAGTAAGTGCGCGCAATGATGTTGCTGCAATTTGGGGAGTTAACGGATCAGACATTCCTAATAAGCCGGGAAGAAATCATTCTGAAATTATTCAAGCAGCCCTAAGCGGCGAAATAAAAGCGCTTGTCATTGCAGGTCTTGATGTTATGGATGCTCCAGATCCTCAAGCATTAGGTCAAGCCATCAACGCAGTTGATTTTGTAATCACCTTAGGAATTCAAGAAAATTCATTGACTAGATATGCAAATGTTGCATTACCCGTTGCTCCAGTAACCGAAAAATCTGGAACATTTATTAACTGGGAAGGTAGACCCCGACCATTTGGAAGGGCAATAACTTCAACTAATGCACTAACTGATGCGCGTGTTTTAGCAATGATGGCAGAAAGTTTAGGACTTGATTTTGGACTGCAGACAATTGAAGAATTAAGACAAGAGCTTTCATCATTTGGTAGCTGGAATGGTAAGAAATTAGATAAACCAAGTGTTGCCTCAATTGGTGCTGCAAATGTTTCAGTTGGTTCCGCAATTTTGTCCACTTGGAATTTATTACTTGATGACGGTGCTTTACAAAAAGGTGAAGAACATTTAGCGGGCACTCAAAGACCAGTTATTGCGCATTTAAGTGCCAAAACTGCTGCAGAAAATAATTTGGAATCAGGCGATAAAGTAACAATTTCAAATTCGCGAGGTTCAATAATAATTAAGTTGGAAATTATTGAAATGGTTAATGATGTTGTATGGATTCCTTCAAATAATCATGACAGTAAAGTTAAATCAAAACTTGGCGCCAAAGAGGGCGATGTTGTAACAATTCAAAAGGGAAGTTTCTAATGAGAATCTTGCCCAACGTTGAATTGGCTGCTTTTGGAATTGATCCTTGGTGGGTAACACTTATTAAAGTAGTGGCAGTTTTTGTCACACTTGTGCTTATGACTCTTTTAGCAATTTGGGGTGAACGAAGAATTGTAGCCCGCATGCAGATGCGAGTTGGACCTAACAGAGTTGGCCCAGGAGGATCACTAATTGGCTTAATGGATGGAGTGAAACTTGCACTCAAAGAAGACATAATTCCATTTACTGTTGATCGCGTTGTTTATATTTTGGCGCCAATAATTTCTGCCACAACTGCATTTATGACTTTTGCGGTTATTCCATTTGGTCCAGAAGTTTCATTCTTTGGAGTAATTACCCCACTACAATTAACAGATTTTCCAGTAAGTGTTCTCTATGTATTAGCAATTGCCAGCGTTGGTATTTATGGCATTGTGCTGGCAGGTTGGTCATCTGGATCTACATATGCATTGCTAGGTGGGCTTAGATCTTCAGCTCAAATGGTTTCTTACGAAATAGCAATGGGACTTTCTTTTGTAGCTGTATTTCTTTATGCAGGAAGTATGAGTACATCTCAAATTGTTGCTGCCCAGGAAAGAACTTGGTACATCTTGTTATTACTGCCCTCATTTTTGATTTACGTAATTTCAATGGTTGGAGAAACCAACCGAGCCCCATTTGATTTACCCGAAGCAGAAGGTGAATTAGTTGGCGGTTTTCACACCGAATACAGTTCATTAAAATTTGCATTATTTTTTCTAGCTGAATACATAAACATGGTTACAGTTTCAGCTTTAGCTACCACCTTGTTTTTGGGAGGATGGAGAGCACCGTTTCCTATCTCTTTGATTCCAGGAGTAAACGAAGGCTGGATTCCGTTAATTTGGTTCTTTAGTAAAATTGCAGTTTTCATCTTTGTATTTATTTGGATTCGAGGCACACTGCCTAGATTCAGATATGACCAATTCATGAATTTGGGTTGGAAAATTTTAATTCCTTCTTCGTTGGCTTGGATCTCAATTGTGGCAATCACCCGTGGATTAAGAAATTCACTTGATCTGCCTACAGGTCAAACCATTGCCCTGTTGGGGTTGCCGCTAATCGCTGTTGCTTTGGCAGTATTTGTTGCAGACTGGCGCAAGGCAAATGCTGAAATTCAAAGAGAAGAAGAAGTATTTGTAATAAAAGAAATTAATCCTTTTGCTGGTGGACATCCTGTGCCACCACTGCCTGGACAAGTTTTAGTAGAACCAACTGATGTCAAACAAAGGATATTAAATGGCTGAACTACCGCAAATGATGAGAGCTTTTGGTGTCACATTTCTGTCAATGTTTAGAAAAGTTACCACCGAACAATACCCAGAAGAAAAAGTTCCCACTCAAGAAAGATTTCACGGCAAACATCAATTGAATCGCCATCCTGATGGTTTGGAGAAGTGTGTTGGTTGCGAACTTTGTGCATGGGCATGTCCAGCTGATGCAATTTATGTTGAAGGTGCTTCAAATGAAGAAGGCGACAGATTCTCTCCGGGGGAGCGCTATGGACGTGTCTACCAAATTAATTATTTGCGTTGCATTGGTTGCGGACTTTGCATAGAAGCTTGTCCAACTAGAGCATTAACTATGACAAATGAATATGAATTAGCTGACAACTCCAGAACAAAACTAATTTATGAAAAAGAAGATTTGTTAGCCCCCATTCAACCAGGAATGGTTCAACCACCTCATTCGATGATTGATGATTTTGTGGCACAAGATTATTACGACGGAAAAGTAACAGGGGCTTCTGCTGAACAATTTGCTGAAGTTGAATTAATTAAACAAAAAAACCAAGGTATTTAAGTAAATGATTCCGTCCCTACTTAAATTAGCTGAAGTTTCAACACCAGGTGCTAATTCATTTGAACCTTTAGTGTTTTGGCTTTGTGGTGGATTAGCAGTTATTGGTGCAATTGGAATGTTGGTTTCACATAAAGCAGTTCATAGTGCATTATGGGTGGCTTTAACTATGATCAATTTGGCTGTCTTATATGCGTTGCAATCCGCACCTTTTTTAGGTGTTGCCCAAGTTGTGGTCTACACCGGAGCAGTGATGATGCTTTTCTTATTCGTCTTAATGATTGTTGGCGTGGACGCAGCGGACTCTTTAGTTGAAACAATAAAAGGCCAAAGAAGGATCGCGATTCTGGCCGGTGTGATTTTGGTTGTGGCCCTTGTGATTTTGCTAGGTAACTCTTTCTCAATTCAAACAGCAGATCTAGTAAATGCTGATTCTGCTTATGGTGGAAACGTGCAAGGAATCGCTGCATTGCTGTTTGGTAAATATGTTTTGATTTTTGAATTAACTTCCGCACTTTTGATTACCGCAGCTGTTGGAGCCATGGTGTTAGCACATAAAGAAAGAACGGCACCTAAGAAAACTCAAGCAATGTTGGCTCGTGAATTATTTGCCAGTGGCACTTATCAAGGACCATTGCCCACTCCAGGTGTTTATGCCAGACATAACTCAGTTGATACCCCGGCATTATTGCCAGATGGATCTGTTTCAGAAATTTCATTACCAGGACCAATTGTGGCACGAGGCGTAGTGAAAAAAATTAATCAATCAGATTTAGATGGAGTACAAATAATTTCTGAAGGTTTAGGACTAGTTGCTAGTGAGAACGAAGAAGGTGACAAATGAACCCAAACGCCTACTTAGTTTTATCAGGAATTATTTTTTCAATCGGAGCAATTGGTGTATTGCTACGACGAAATGCCATCGTGGCCTTTATGTCCGTTGAGTTAATGCTCAACGCAGCCAACCTTGCATTTGTAACCGGTTCCAGAGTGTGGGGAACACTTGATGGGCAAACCGCAGCGTTTTTTGTGATGGTTGTGGCAGCAGCAGAAGTTGTTGTTGGTTTAGCAATCATTATCACAATTTTTAGAACCAGAAATTCAGCTTCAGTGGATGAAGCAAGTTTGCTTCGTTGGTAATAAGAAAAGGAACAAAGTGATAGCCGCCGTAATTGCACTGCCAGCACTAAGTGCTGCCGTATTGCTATCTTTTGGAAACAGAACCAATAAATTTGGCCCATGGTTGGCAATCTTTGCCTCAACTGGATCTTTTTTAATTGGGTTATGGCATTTCTTACAAATGGTGGCAAGACCAGCAGAAGAAAGACCAGCATTAACCACCGTTTATGAATGGTTATCAGTTCCGGCAGCAGGTTTCAAAATTAACTTCGCATTGCAATTAGATCAATTATCTATATCTTTTGTTTTACTCATTACTTTTGTGGGAACATTAATTCATATTTATTCACTGGGCTATATGTCACATGATGAAAATCCAAGAAGATTCTTTGCGTATTTGAACCTATTTGTTGCAGCAATGCTGTTACTTGTTTTAGCTGATAACTATTTATTGCTTTATGTTGGCTGGGAAGGCGTTGGGTTAGCTTCTTATTTATTAATTGGTTTTTGGCAACATAAACCAACAGCTGCGGTCGCAGCAAAAAAAGCTTTCGTGGCAAATCGCGTCGGAGATTTTGGGTTATCACTTGCCATTATGACAATGTTTATTGTTTTTGGTTCAGTTTCATTTAGTGATGTAAATAGTGGAATTGTTGGTGCACCTGCTTGGGTTTCACTAACTCTTGGTTTACTTCTATTACTTGCTGCTTGTGGTAAATCAGCACAATTCCCCTTGCAGTCCTGGTTACTTGATGCCATGGAAGGACCAACTCCGGTTTCAGCTCTTATTCATGCCGCCACCATGGTTACTGCGGGTGTTTATTTAATTGTGCGAAGCGCTTCTATATTTAATGCCAGTGAAATTGCTCAAACTGCAGTAGTCATAACTGGTGCAATTTCATTATTGATGGGTGCAATTATTGGTGCTGCCAAAGATGACATCAAAAAATCGTTAGCGGGATCAACTATGAGTCAAATTGGTTACATGGTTTTGGCAGCTGGTTTAGGACCAATTGGTTATGTGTTTGCCATCTTGCATTTAATAACTCACGGTTTCTTTAAAGCAGTGATGTTTCTTGGGGCAGGTTCAGTCATGCATGCCACAAATGACAATGTTGATATGCGACGCTACGGCGGTTTACCTAAAGTGATGTTCTTTACAACTATTACTTTCTTTATTGGTTACTTAGCAATCATTGGGGTCCCCCCATTTGCTGGTTTCTATTCAAAAGATCACATCATCGAAGCCGCGTTGAGTCATTCGTGGTGGGCAGGTGCGGCAGTTTTGTTTGGAGCAGGATTAACTGCTTTTTATATGACCAGAATGATGATGATGACTTTTGTTTCCAAATCACGTTGGCACGAGGATGTTCATCCACACGAATCACCACTTTCAATGACTTTGCCCATGATTGTGTTATCAGTGGGAGCTGCAACCATGGGAATTCTTTTAACTCGAAATCACGTATTTGAGCATTGGTTAGAACCAATCACAGGGTTTGTTGAACCAGAACCACCTTTACCAATACAAACCATCACCACAATTACTCTGAGCGTGGTAGCAATTGGTGTACTTATAGGTATTTGGCAAAACATAAAAATTGCTAAAGTTGCACCCGTCAAGGTTTCATTTGTTGTTAAAGCCGCTCGTAAAGATCTTTACGGTGATGTCTTGAATGAAACACTTTTGATGCGACCTGGTCAAGGTTTAACAAAATCACTAAATATTTTTGATAACGCTGTGGTAGATGGATTTGTTAACGGTTTAGGATTATTTGTTAGTGGTATTTCTGCCAGGTTAAGAAGAAGTGAAACTGGTTACGTTCGATCTTATGCAATGTCAATAGTTTTAGGAACAGCCTTATTGGTTATAGCACTTTTGATGGTGAGAATTTAAATGAATTTTCCTTGGTTATTAATAGTGTTATTAACTCCACTAATTGGTACTGTCTTACTATTTGTCCCAAAAAGATTTGTGCCATTTAGTGATCATCAAATAGCGCTATATTCATCTCTAATAACATTACTTTTTGTTATCGTTATTGCCTTACAATTTGATATCTCTTCAAGTGCCACCACCCAGTTTGATATTGCTTTTGATTGGATTCCAGTATTTGGAATCACCTTCCACCTTGGATTAACAGGAATTTCCTTAGTGCTTGTTGGATTAACAGCGGTCTTAACACCCATAGTTTTGCTTGCCACAGAATATGAAGTTCAAAAGAAAAATAAAGAATTTTTAATGTGGATACTATTAACTCAAGCAAGTGCTTTAGCAGTATTTTTAGCAAGAGATTTGTTTTTATTCTACGTAGTTTTTGAAGCAATGCTAATTCCCATATTTTTCTTGGTGGGAAGATTTGGTGGTCCCAAAAAGGGCGCTGCTGCACTTAAGTTCATTTTGTTTGGTTTAGCTGGCGGACTTGTTATGTTAGCTGCGTTAATTTGGTTGTATTTTGTGGCAGTAAATCAACTTGGTCGAGGCACTTTCTCAATTACTGCATTAAGTAATGAATTGAAGTTAGATGCCTGGACTGAAAGATGGTTGTTCTTAGGATTCTTTTTTGCTTTTGCCCTAAAAGCACCAATGATTCCAGGACACACTTGGTTACCTGATACAGCAGAGCAAGCAACTCCAGGAACTTCCACAATGTTAATTGGCATATTGGACAAAGTTGGAACTTATGGAATGTTGGCTATTTTGTTACCGATATTTCCAAATGCGTCAATAGAATTTGCACCCGTAATTATTGGTTTTGCCGCTTTAGGAATTATTTATGGGGCACTTATCGCAATTGCGCAAAAAAATATCAAAAGAACTTTTGCCTACATATCCATTTCCCATTTTGGATTTATTGTGATGGGAATTTTCTCCTTCACCAGTATCGGGATGATCGGTTCAGTTATTTATATGGTTGCCCACGGATTATCAACGGCAGGTTTATTTTTGACCGTAGGTTATCTAATACGACAAAAGGAAAACTCTTTGATTAGTAATTTTGGTGGTATTACCAAAGCTGCACCTGTCATGACTGGGCTATTTCTGATTGCGTGCTTGTCTTCCATTGCTTTGCCGGGCATGGCCGGCTTTGTTGCTGAATTCATGGTGCTAACCGGAACTTTCCAAAAATATAAAATTCCCGCAATTATTGCCACCTTGGCAATAATTTTAGCTGCCATTTATATGCTGTGGTTATATCAAAGAGTATTTACCGGAACTGAAACAAAAGAATCTAGCAACATTATTGATCTGAATAAAAAACAAATTTTAGCGCTATCACCACTTGTAGCCTTGACATTGTTATTTGGATTTTATCCAGCACCTATCATTAAAATTTCTGAATCAACAATTGCTTACACAATGACACTAGTCGGGGCAACTGATCCGCAACCAATGATTAGAAAAGCGGTGAACCAATGATCCAAACAGTGTTGAACACAATTCCAACACCTAGTTTTGAATACGCTTTACTTTCACCAATTTTGGTGATGTTTTTGGCCGCCTGTTTAGGGGTTTTAGTCGAAGCATTCTTGCCTAATGAAAAAAGAAGATTTGCACATTTAATTATTGTTTTCACAGCTATATTGTTTGCTTTTTTTGCGGTGGTCTTGCAATCAGGTCCCAATGGAAGAGCGTTGGTGGCAAATGGAACGGTGGCACTTGATGGACCGGGTTGGATATTGCAAGGCACAATTCTTTTGGTGGCAGCGTTAAGTGCTTTGTTGTTTGCGGAATCAAAGATTGATCCTTTGGGTGATGCTTTTGCCGCCAGGGCTTCAACTTTGCCTGGAGGCGAAGAAGAGAAAATAGCGACCAAATTAGGTTGGGCGCAAACAGAAATTTGGCCACTTTTTTCTTTCGCTATTTCAGGAATGCTGCTATTTGTTACCGCTAATGATTTGTTAGTACTTTTTGTTGCCTTAGAAGTAATGAGTTTGCCACTTTATTTATTGGCAGGTTTAGCAAGACGTCGTAGATTACTCAGTCAAGAAGCTGCCTTAAAATATTTTATTTTAGGTGCCTTAGCAAGCGCAATTCTTCTTTTTGGTAGCGCTTTAACTTACGCTTACACTGGTTCACTGGAATTTGGTCAAATATCTAATGGAATTAGTTCGGCAAATAATTCACCAGGATTATTAACTGCAGCTATTGCTTTGGTAGCAGTTGGAATGTTGTTCAAAGTTGGAGCAGTTCCCTTTCATCAATGGGTGCCAGATGTTTACACAGGATCACCAACGCCAGTTACTTCCTTTATGGCAGGTGCTGTGAAAGTGGCAGCATTTGGTGGTTTGTTAAGAGTTTTCTACGTTGCATTTGGTGCATTGGTTTGGGATTGGCGTCCATTGATCTGGGTTGTTGCTGGTTTAACCATGGTGGTGGGAAGTGTTATCGCACTGGCGCAATCAGACTTCAAACGAATGCTGGCCTATTCCTCCGTATCAAACGGTGGATTTATTTTGGTAGGTTTTTCAGCAACTAGTAGACCTGCAATTGCTGCGGTACTGATTTATTTGATTGCATACGCATTTGCAACCGTGGGAGCTTTTGCTTTATTGACTTTAATTAGAGAACAAGCAGGAGAAAGTTCGACTTTAATTCGTTGGAAAGGGTTAGGGAAGAAATCTCCTGTAATAGCAGGCTTAATGTCACTATTTATGTTGTCGTTTGCAGGAATTCCTTTAACCAGCGGATTCACAGCTAAGTTCGGTGTTTTCACAGCTGCCATCTCAGGTGGTGCAACTGCATTAGTGCTTGTTGGAGTTATTGCAAGTGCGATTGCTGCAGTGTTTTACATCCGGGTAATCATTTTGATGTTTTTTAGTGAACCTATACCTGAAGGTCCTTTTGTGGTTGTACCAAGTATTTTCACCACCATCGCGATTACTGCTAGTGCTGTGGTCACAATAATTCTGGGACTATTCCCACAGGTTGTTATTGACTTAATAAGTTCAGCGTCAGTGTTTTTGAGATGAGTAAAGTCAATATCCCTGAAATATTCATTGGTGATGAAAAATTAAGAGATTTCTTATCTCAAGGAATTAAAAGAACCGAAGAATTCTTAGAAATAGAATCTGCTTCACCATATAGTCCGTTAACAGAAATTACCCAACATTTATTACTTGCTGGGGGAAAACGAATACGTCCAGTGTTGGTTTTCCTTTCTTCACAATTTGGTAAACCTGACATCAATCGTTTAGCTAAAGTTGCAGCAGCAATTGAATTTATACACGTAGCCACTCTTTATCACGATGATGTTATGGACGAAGCCTTGTTAAGGCGTGGGGTGGAATCAGCAAATGCAAAATTTGGAAATACAAATGCGATTTTGGCTGGCGATTTTCTTTTTTCCAGAGCCTCAGCAATTGCTGCTGAATTAGGACCTCACGTGGTAACAACTTTGGCCGACACTTTGTCAGTTTTGTGCGAAGGCCAAATTCGTGAAGCAATGGGCGCAGGAACCAGTGATCCCATTAATCATTACTTAGAAGTATTGAAACAAAAAACGGGTTCTTTAATTCAAACATCTGCAGCACTCGGGGCATATCTCTCAGGTGCAGACGATGTGGTTTCAGCAGCGTTAAGTAATTACGCACAAAATATTGGTTTAGCATTTCAAATCTCAGATGACATTCTTGATTTGAAGGGTGATTCGGCAAAATCCGGAAAAACTATTGGCAAAGACTTATTGGAAGGCATCCATACTTTACCTGTGCTATCAGCGCTGCCGTTAGATCACGATGGAAGTTTGAAACAATTACTAATTGAGGTAAGAAAAAATCCAGATCTAATTCAAACCACAATTGATAAAATAACATCTTTAGGTGGTTTTGAAGTAGCTGCATTACATTTAGAAAGCCTTATTGATCAAGCAATGACCTCGCTAGGTTCTGTGCCGCAAGGAAGTGCCCGCGACGCACTTGTGCAATTTGCTGAATGGTTAATTAAACGTAATAATTAGTTTTTGTTATTTTGATAACTTTTAATTGCATCATAACTAAATACAGAAACTGCTAACCACACAATCATGAAGCCAGTCCACCTAGTACTACTCATGGGTTCATTAAAAGCTATATATCCAATTAAGAATTGCAAGATAGGCCCTAAGGCTTGAAGTAAACCAATTACAACTAATGGAATCCTGACAACTGCTGTTCCAAATAATAATAACGGAATTACGGTCACAATTCCTGCAGTTGCAAGCCAAAAACTATGTGTAGCATCTTGATTCACAAAACTTAATTCATTCTTACTATCTAAGTAAAACAAGAAAACTGAAAAAAATGGAGTCAGCAGTAAAGTCTCAATAGTCAAACTAGGAATGGCATTTACATTAGCCATTTTTTTAACTAATCCATAAAAACCAAAGGAAAAAGCTAAGCTAAGAGCTATATATGGTGGATTACCTAAAGTTAAAGTTAAAAAGGAAACAGCAATAAAAGTTAATCCGACCGCAACTTTTTGTAAGGATCTGAGTTTTTCCTTCAACACAATTACTCCTAGAGCAACTGATACTAGAGGGTTGATGAAATAGCCAAGCGAGGTTTCAATTATGTGGCCATTATTAACCGCCCAAATAAATACACCCCAATTAATAGTTATAAGAATTGAGGCAAAGAATATAAGTAACATTTTTTGTTTATCAAAAAAAGCAGCTTTTACTTCAACCATCAAATTTCTAAAGTAAACAATCACCAGCAACAACCCAAAGGACCACACAACTCGATGAGCCAGAATCTCTGGGGCAGAAGCAGGTTTAAGTAGTTGCCAATAAAGCGGAATTACTCCCCAAATTAAATAGGCACCAACACCCGCTAAAAGCCCAGAGTTATACCGAGACTTTTGTTCTGCTTCATTCAAGTTAGTCACATTTTCTAAAACCTAGAGGACCAATAACAGGTTTAAGTCTAGACAACGTCTTGTTTCTATTTACTCAAGGCCGAAACTGGGGTGTGAGGTGGCGAAAATTCTAATTATCCGATACAAATAAATATAGACATTTTCTCAGGAAGGAAAGTTAGACATCATGCGTCGTTCAACCAATACCTTGAAGACAATTTTCTTGCTTGGTTTTCTAGGACTTTTTGTGATGATTCTTGCTAGCTGGTTTGGTGGATCAACAGGTATTTGGTTTGGATTAATTTTTGCAATCGGGATTAATGGTTTTGCATATTTTTATTCGGATCGTTTAGCACTCAAAGCAATGAGGGCTTATCAAGTCACACCACAAAGTTCACCCGTTTTATACAAAATTGTTAGCGATTTGGCAACTCAAGCAAATCAACCACTGCCGCGGGTTTATTTATCTCCTACCGCCTCACCTAATGCTTTTGCCACTGGCAGAAACCCTCAAAATTCAGCGGTGTGTGCTACCGAAGGAATTATGAATTTATTAACCGAAAGCGAATTAAGAGGTGTGATCGGACATGAACTCTCCCATGTTTATAACAGAGATATTTTGACAGCTTCGGTTGCCGCAACTATGGCAAGTGTGATGATGAGTATGGTGCAATTCTTTTGGTTATTTGGGGGCAGAGATTCTCAAAGATCAAATCCAATTGGTTCAATTTTCTTAATGATAATTGGCCCTATGGCAGCAACCATGTTGCAATTGGCGATTGGTAGATCAAGAGAATTTGCAGCTGATGAAGATGGTGCAATCTTGACTAGAGATCCTTTAGCACTAGCTAGTGCTTTAAAGAAAATTGATGCAGGAATTTCAAATGCTCCGATGAGACCAACTTCAGATATGGAAACAGCGTCTTCAATGATGATTGCTCATCCATTTCGAGGAAGTTCTATGGCTAAATTATTTTCAACACATCCACCAACTCAAGAACGTGTAAAAAGATTGGAACAGATGGCACAACAGATGGGGCAGTCTTCTTAAAACCTTAAGCACCGTATGATTACCAAAGTACTAAATCAAGGTAGCTTGCCCGAGTGGCCAAAGGGAGCAGACTGTAAATCTGCCGGTTCACGCCTACAGTGGTTCAAATCCACTAGCTACCACGCTAATAAATGAAGCCCTAACAAATTGTTAGGGCTTCATTTATTTGTTTAGAATTTATCTAAAATTGGTGAATTGGGTAGCAAAATCAAGTTCAGTTTTTTCAACTAAACGCATGACGATTTGTAGATCATCTCGCGATTTACTTGTCACCCTAAGTGTTTCGCCCATAATTTGAGTCTTAATAGTTTTAGGTCCTTCGTCACGAATTATTTTTGCTAACTTTTTTGCATTTTCTTGAGAGATGCCAGAATTGAAATTGCCAGTAATTTTATAGATTTTCCCTGACGCTCTTGGGTCATCGGCTTTAAAAGACTTTAGTGAAATTGTGCGTTTAATCAATTTTTCCTTAAAAACATCCAAAGCTGCTTTAACGCGCTCTTCAGTGCTGGATTCAATCTCCACACTTAATTCGTTTAACCATTTGATTTCGGTTTCAGTGCCCTTAAAATCGAACCTTTGGGAAAGTTCTTTACTGGCCTGGTTTAAAGCATTGTCTGCTTCTTGGCGATCAATTTTACTTACGATGTCGAATGAGTTTTCAGCCATGTAAAAAAGTTACACCAGTTAGCTCTTCACTCGTGCGCCATACTCGCTTGGCCAACTCAGTGTCTTGAGCTAACTTATTCATTTTGACTTTTTTGGGCTTACCGCGCGCTTCAAAAAAACCACTTGGCCCCAGATAATCTCCACTTTGAACATCTACCCAGGTACAGGCCGCTATTTGCGGGAGTGCACCATTTGCGGCACTTTGACCAAGAATTGTGTTCATAAATTTGGTTACAGCTAGCTCAACATTTTTTCTATTTCCAGATCTTTTGGTCGCGGCAACTAGTTGCAGGTTTGTGTTGGCATAACCAGGATGTGCCACCGCGGTAATGATGTTGGAATTGACACTTTTTAATCTGTTAGCTAATTCGTTAGTAAAAAGCAAATTAGCAAGTTTGGAATTTCCATATACCGTCCAAGGCGCATAATTCTGTTTACTTACAGTTAATTCATTAGCATCGCCAGTTTTGAGTTTTCCGAGACGATGGACAGATGATGAAACATTTATGATCCTAGGATTATTTCCTCTGCTGATTGCCTCAAATAGTAATTGGGTGAGCAGGAAATGTCCTAAATGATTTGTCCCCATTTGAGATTCAAAACCATCTTTAGTTTCCTCAAAAGGAACAGCCATTATTCCGGCATTATTGAGCAATATATCTATGGGTTTAGTTGATTGGATTGAAGCAAATTTTCTTACTGAATCTAGATCCATCAAATCCAGTTCAGCAACTTCAATTGATGCCGCAGGAATTTGCTTGAGAATTATATTCTTGACAGCTTGACCTTTATTTGTATCGCGAACAGCTAACACAATTTCAGCACCGAGCTTGGCTAATGCGATTGCACTTTCTTTCCCAAGTCCAGAATTGGCACCAGTGATGATTACTCTTTTTGATTTCATATCAATTAGTGAAGGAGCGTTTGGTCCACTCATTAGTGGTAACTCACTCCTCAGGTATTCTCGATGTTCGCGGCCTGAAATCTATCTTGACAGTCGCTCAGCCCCAATAGCTCAGATGGTAGAGCATCTCCATGGTAAGGAGAAGGTCTGCGGTTCGATTCCGCATTGGGGCTCGGGTTGAATGATCCAAGAGCAAAGCGGAGTAGCTCAGGTGGCAGAGCAAACGACTCATAATCGTTGGGTCGCGGGTTCAACTCCCGCCTCCGCTACAAGTAGAAAAAAGTGTTAAGAGAGGATAGGTAAATGGCAAAGAGTGATGTACGTCCAAAAATAACTATGGCTTGTGCTGATTGCAAAGAACGCAATTACATAACAAAGAAAAACCGTCGTAACGATCCAGATCGTTTGGAAGTTAAGAAGTTTTGTCCACGTTGTAACAAGCACACAGAACATAAAGAAACACGCTAAGAACTTTTAGCTAACTTCTTTCAATAATCTGTGGCACTTAACTTAGCGTTTCTAAACAGGTCCTATCCTTCTTTAGAAACTTTTAAAGTTGATCAAGAAAAAATCAATGCATTCAGTGACGCCATTGGTGATAACAATGATTATGTCAAACAAGGTTATGCCTCACCAACTTTCTTAATTTCCATTCAAATGGGAGCTATGGAAGCTGCCCTATTTGATCCTGAACTTGGCCTTGATTACAGCAAAGTCGTTCATGGTGAACAAAGTTTTGAATACAAGAAACCGGTCAAAGCAGGAGATGAATTATCTTTCATCTCCACCATTGAAGACATCAAATCAAAAGTTGGCAATGATTTCATCACCATTAGAAGTGATGTTAAGGATGCAGCAGGAAACGAAGTAGCAACCTTAAAGGCAACACTTATTGCTCGCGGAACGGACAACTAATGTCCGTGGTAATTAAATACAGTGACGTTGAAGTTGGATTTGAATTACCTAAGATTGTTCATAACTATCAACGCCAAGATTTAGTTAAATATGCAATTGCCTCAGGAGATCACAACAAAATTCATTTGGATGAATCGTTTGCAAAATCTGTGGGATTGCCTGACATTATTGCCCACGGAATGCTAACCATGGGTGTAGCAAGTCGAGTGGTTACCAACTGGGTAAAAGATATAACTGCTGTGAAAAGTTTTTCAGTTAAATTCTCAGCACCAGTAGTTGTGCCAAATGACGGTAAAGGAACAGACGTAGAATTTGGGGCAAAAATTGAAGAAAAAATGGCAGATAATTTAGTAAAGATTGCAGTGGAAGCTCGTTGCAATGGCACAAAAGTTTTAGGTAGATCCTTAATAATAGTTCAACTTTCTTAAACTATGACCGCCCCTAAAGAAGTTATTGACTTAGCCGAGCAAAGAATTCAAGCTCGCGCGAATAAAGATTTTGCGTTATCTGATCAATTACGAGACAAAATTTCAGACTTAGGTTATGTAATTAAAGATAACCCTGGAGGATATGAATTAGTTGTTAAACCACCTTTTGAAGTTTTTGAGAATCTAGCAAGTGTAAAAATGAAGCCTGATCGTCTAAATCAGAAAGTAACTGTTTGCTTACTAATTGATGGTTGGCTAGAAGACACTCAAGAATGCATAAATGCATTGCTTAAATTTATGCCCAAAGATGCTTCAATTCTAGCCCTTGATTTAGGGAATAAAGAATTAGTTGGAAACTATTTAGCTGAAACAGAAAAAACAAATCAAAATTTAGTCGCTCTTCACACCTCCCAGACTTTAGAACAAGCCGGATGGGCAAATTCAATAAATAAGTTAATCGAATTAAACCCAGCTGAATTTAGTGTGGTGATGGATTTAAGTTCAATCATTAGTGGTGATGCAATTACTCCGCTTATAAACCAAATAGATAATGAGTTTGTTGCCGCAGGATGGAAAGGGTCATTGGTCAAAATAGATGACGAATGGCGAAGCGTTGAAGACAAAGGAGAAGGCGAAGTAGATATTTTGTTAGGTTATTTATTCGCAATTAAAACAAAAATAGCCCAAGAAATACCGGCAAACTCCAAAGCTAAATTTTATCGAAATGCAGATCTTGAATGGTCTCTAGAATTAAGAAGTAAAGGGCATAAATTAGTAGCCCTAGGAAATACTTTGCCGGTAGAACAAAAAAGACATCACGGCTACCACGATTCTGATATTGAATATAGAGAAAAAGAGTCCAAGAAAACCTACGACCGTATCTTGCAAAACTATCGAGGCAAAACTCAAATATTGAGTCCAAGACGATAGTCGTTGAAATAATATAATCAACATGAGACAACTCAAAGGATTTAAACTTTCAGATCACACCACACTTCGAGTTGGTGGATTAGCAACAACTGTTTGTGAAATTCAGAGTCCATCAGATATTCAAGATTTTGTACACGAATATGGAAATCAAGACTTCTTTGTACTTGGTGGAGGAAGCAACATTGTTGCTCCAGATCATGAAATTAAAACACCAATCGCATTTATGCAATTGGTTAACTCTGCGGCAAAAACTGATGGAGACTTTGTTGAAATAAATGCTGGCGCTGGAATGTTATGGGATGACTTTGTGGCAGACGCAGTTGATCAAGGTTTAAGTGGTGTGGAAACTCTTTCAGGTATTCCAGGAACAGTGGGAGCTTCCCCGATTCAAAACATAGGTGCGTATGGAACAGAAGTTAATTCTTCTATTAAATCTGTCCAGCTAGTGGATGGAACAACTGGTAAATCAAGAATTTTGACAAATGAAGATCTTAAATTTAGTTACAGATTCTCTATTCTTAAAAACTTAACGTCAAGATTTATTATCGAAAATGTTACTTTTAGATTAAAAAGAGATAAGAATTCAAAAATAACTAACTACCCACAAGTGGCAGAATCATTAGGTATCAGTCCGGGACAAGCTGTTTCAATTAAAGATTTACGTAAAACTATTCTTGAAATTAGAAATTCCAAAGGCATGATTCTTAATGCAAATGATCATGACACTTTCAGTGTTGGATCATTTTTTATTAATCCAATTATGGAAAAAGATAAAGTTCCAACTAATGCTCCAAGGTATGAAAACCAATCGGGGAAAGTAAAAACCAGCGCTGCCTGGTTAATCGAACAAGCTGGATTTGAAAAAGGATTTAGACATGGTGGTGCCATGATCTCAAGTAAGCACACCTTGGCAATTGCTAATTCAGGAAATGCCACAGCAGAAGATGTGATTGAGCTGGCGAATTTAATTACATCAGGAGTCTTGCAAAAATTTGGAATAGCATTAACTATTGAGCCAAGAATTTTAAATATTTAAGCAAATAATTTTTGTAATCTAGTAATACCCTCGACGAGATCTTTGTCGCTTAAGGCATAACTCATTCGCACATAACCAGGTGTGCCGAATGCTTCACCTGGAACCAAGGCAACATCTACTTCCTCTAAAGCAATGTTTGCCAAATCTAGGGAAGAATTAATTGTTTTTCCATTAACTGTTTTTCCTATCAAACCTTTAACAGAAGGGTAGACATAGAAAGCTCCACCTGGTTCAGGGCAAACCACACCTTTGATTTCGTTTAACATTTTTACAATGGTGTCACGACGTTTAGCAAACGCATCTAACATTGGTTTTAATACTTCTTGGGAACCATTTAAAGCAGCAATTGTTGCTTGTTGAGCAATGTTGTTTACGTTGCTGGTCATGTGAGACTGTAAATTTATTGATGCTTTAGTGAATTCTTTTGGTCCAATAGTCCAACCCACTCGCCAACCTGTCATGGCATAAGTTTTTGCTACTCCATTGATTATTACGCATTTTTCTCTCAATTCAGGAACAAGTCCAGGCATTGAAGAAAATTTTGATCCTGAATAAATTAAATGCAAGTAGATTTCATCAGTCATAACCCAAATATTTTTTGATACAGCCCATTGTCCAATTGCCTTTACTTCTTCCGGTGTGTAAACAGCTCCGGTTGGGTTTGAGGGTGATGAAAAAATCAGTAGTTTGGTTTTACTGGTGTAAGCTTTTTCTAATTGTGTAACACTTATTTTGTAATTAGTGGTTTCATCTGAATTAATCACTACAGGTTTGCCACCAAATATTTGCACGGCTTCAGGGTAAGTAACCCAATATGGTGCTTGTAATAAAACTTCATCACCAGGATTAATAAGTGTTGCCATGGTGTTAAAGATTGCTTGTTTGCCACCGTTTGTGACAACAACTTGATCAGCAGTTATTTCGTAACCATCATCTCTGGTGGCAGCTTTGGCAATTGCTTCTCTAAGTGGTGCTAATCCTGGAGTTGGTGAATAACGATGATTAGTAACTTCAGTTGCTGCTTTTTGCGCAGCTTCCACGATGTGAACAGGTGTAGGAAAATCTGGTTCACCAGCACCAAAACCAATAACAGGACGACCAGCTGCCTTTAAGGCTTTAGCTTTTGCATCAACTGCCAGAGTTGCCGATTCGGCAATGGCCTGGACTCGCTCGGAGATTTCTTTGCTCATAAACCCAATGTTGTCAGGCACTTCTCCTCGAGGCTTCACCCACTAGGACTGATAAATACTGTGTCGGCGTAAACTCGTTCAGGCGTGAAGACGCTGTGCGAGGAATGCCTATCTTTTAAGCGTGATCGGCAGCTTTTGGTGCGCTTAGGGGTGTGGCGCAACTGGTAGCGTACCGGTCTCCAAAACCGGTGGTTGCAGGTTCAAATCCTGTCGCCCCTGCAAAAGAATCTCTAGTACAAAACAAAAAGAAAAAGGACGAAGTATGACTGACAAACTTGCTGACGCAACTGATGTTGGCGCGCGTCAAAATCCTTTTGTAAGAACTCGTGATTTTATTCGCGATGTGATTTCTGAATTAAAGAAAGTGGTTTGGCCAACTCAACGCCAACTAATTAATTACACCATCATTGTTTTAGTTTTCGTAGTAATCGTGGCATTAATCATTGCTGCACTTGATTTTACTTTCACTCAAATAACTTTAAGAATTTTCGGAAACTAGGAAAAGGAAAACTGTGACTGAATCTCCGTTCTCGCACGTTGAAGATATTAAACCTGCAATTGCACCAGATAACGCATCTGTTGCCGTAGCTGACATGTTTTCCGCTTCCACCGTTGAGACCCCAGAAGTTCTTGATCCAATTGTTAACGATTCACCAAACTTTGAACAACCAGTCGAAGAAGTGACAGTTGAAGAAGTAGTAACTACAGAAGTTATTGAAGAAGTTGAGGAAACACCAGCCGAAGAAGTTGATCCAGTAGTTGCATTTGCATCTTCTTTGAGATTACAAGCCGGTGATTGGTTCGTGATCCATTCTTATGCAGGTTTAGAAAACAGAGTTAAAACAAACTTAGAAAACCGCATCATTTCCTTAAATATGGAAGATTACATTTTCCAAGTTGAAGTTCCAATTGAAGAAATTACAGAAATTAAAGCAGGAACCAGAAAACAAATTAAAAGAAATAAATTTCCCGGTTATGTTCTAGTTCGTATGGAATTAACTGATGATTCATGGGGAGTGGTAAGACACACTCCAGGAGTAACAGGTTTCGTTGGTCATGCTCACACTCCTTCACCATTAAAACTAGAAGAAGTAGTGGCAATTCTTGCTCCAAGAATTGAGAAACGAATTGTTTCTGCCACAACTGGACAAACCACCACTGTGCGCGAAGTTCAAGTACTTGATTTTGCAGTGGGAGATTCTGTCACAGTTGTTGATGGACCATTTGCCACATTGCAAGCAACAGTTTCTGAAATCAACATTGATTCACAGAAAGTAACTGGTCTGGTCGAAATCTTCGGACGAGAAACACCAGTTGAACTCGGCTTTAGTCAGATTCAAAAGAACTAGTAAAAAGGGAAAACAAAATGGCACCTAAGAAAAAAGTATCCGGTTTCATAAAGTTACAAATTGTGGCCGGTCAAGCAAATCCAGCACCACCAGTAGGACCTGCATTGGGTCAACATGGTGTGAACATCATGGATTTCTGTAAGGCATACAACGCAGCAACTGAACAACACCGTGGACAAGTAATTCCAGTTGAAATTACTGTTTATGAAGATCGTTCATTTACTTTCGTTACCAAAACTCCTCCAGCAGCAAGATTGCTATTAAAAGCAGCTGGAATTGAAAAAGGAACAAGTAATCCTTTGACCACAAAAGTTGGCAAAGTTACTAAGTCTCAAGTAAAAGAAATTGCAAACGTAAAGATGGCTGATTTGAATGCGAATGACATCGAAGCTGCATCACGCATCATCGAAGGAACAGCTCGTTCAATGGGAATCACAGTCGTCGACTAAGAAAAAGATTTCTTAAAAGACAAATTGTCTTTTAAGAGTGGGAGAGCCTCTGCGGGCTCATCAAAACCACAAACTGCAATCAATAAGGAGCAGGCAAATGAAACGCAGCAAGAAATATAGAGAGTCAGAAAAGTTAGTTGATCGCGACAAGGCGCACACTGCGCTAGAAGCAGCAGCATTAGCGAAAAAAACTACTACTGTTAAATTCGATGCCACCATTGAAGTTTCAATGGCTTTAGGTGTCGATCCTAAAAAAGCCGATCAAATGGTTCGTGGCACAGTTTTGTTACCCCACGGAACCGGAAAGACTGCACGCGTAATCGTTTTCGCAAACGCCGACAAAGCAGCAGAAGCAAGAGCAGCTGGTGCTGATGAAGTTGGTAGTGATGATTTAATTGAAAAAGTAGCTGGTGGATACACCGACTATGACGCAGTTGTTTCCACACCAGATCTAATGGGAAAAGTTGGTCGACTAGGAAAAGTTCTAGGACCTCGTGGATTAATGCCTAACCCAAAAACTGGCACAGTAACTATGGATGTTGCCAAAGCTGTAACAGACATTAAGGGTGGAAAGATTGAATTTAGAATTGATAAGAATTCAAACCTACATTTCCCAATCGGTCGTTCTTCATTTTCAGAACAACAGTTAGCTGAAAATTACAACGCAGCTCTTGATGAAATTGCTCGCGCAAAACCTTCCTCAACCAAGGGTCGCTACATCAAAAAAGCTGTTATGTCTTCTTCTATGGGACCTGGAATTCCTGTTGAAGTTGGCGCTTCAGGATCAAGTGAGACCGAGGACTAAATCCTCACCAAGATTTCTTTAGATTCACCCCTACAGATAAGTACTACTTACAAGCAGGGGTAATCTAGGAAAAGTAAGAAGCCGAAGACCGCTGGTTTTCAAAGAAGGTAAAACTTCTTCGAAACTAAGCCTCAAAGAAATTTGAGAACCCGCGCAGGTGCGATCAAGATTGAAAAGACAAATTAAATTGTCTTCTTAGCCTGGTGCATATGCGCATCAGGTTTTTTTATTTCTCAAAGGTGATAGTAAAAACTAGCCTGATAAAAGAAGAGGGAGCCTCAATGGCGACTGCTGAAAAGTCCGCAGTTATAGCTGAGATGACGGAAAACTTCCGTAAATCAACTGCAACTGTTATGACCGAGTACCGCGGACTATCCGTTACGCAATTAAAAGAATTGCGTCGCGCATTGGGTCCTACAACAACTTACTCAGTTGTTAAAAATACTTTGTCTCGTTTGGCTGCAAAAGCTGCTGGTGTCGAAGGTTTAGATGAAATGTTAAAAGGCCCAAGTGCCATTGCATTCATCGAAGGTGACGCAGTTGAATCCGCAAAAGGTTTAAAGAATTTTGCTAAAGATAATCCTGCACTTGTTATTAAGGGTGCATACATGGATGGCAAAGTACTTTCAGCCAAAGAAATTCTTCGTCTGGCAGATCTTGAATCACGTGAAGTTATCCTTGCGAAATTGGCTGGAGCAATGAATGCATCGCTTTCACAAGCTGTGTACTTGTTAGCCGCTCCATTAGCTAAGACCGCAAGAGCTTTAGGTGCATTGCAGCAACAGAAATCTCAAGAGAACTAAATAAAGGAAAAGGGAAAATAAAATGGCAAAAATAGCAACAGATGATTTATTAAGTGCTTTCAAAGAAATGACTTTGATTGAACTTGCAGATTTCGTTAAATTGTTTGAAGAAACATTTGGCGTAACAGCTGCAGCTCCAGTTGCAGTCGCAGCAGCACCAGCTGGCGGCGGCGCAGGCGGAGATTCAGGTTCTGCTGAACAAGATGAATTCGATGTCATCTTAGAAGACGGCGGAGACAAGAAAATCCAAGTTATTAAAGAAGTTCGTACACTTACCAACTTAGGTCTAAAAGAAGCAAAAGATCTAGTTGAAGGTGCACCAAAGCCAGTACTTGAAAAAGTTAACAAAGAAACTGCAAACAAAGCAAAAGAACTAATTGAGTCTGCAGGCGGAAAAGTAACAGTCAAGTAATAGCAAAAATAATTACCAAAATTCCCCATAGACAGATTTTTCTGTCCGTGGGGAATTTTTATTCATAAGACATTTACGTGAATTTAACAATTAGTCAATAAGTATCGGACTATATTGGCTGTGTTGATCAAATCGATCTCCAGAGAAACAAATTGATAGGAAACTGACTAAATGGAAGTAGCATTATTAGTAGGTCGTTTATTTTTTGCACTATTGTTCATCGGTTCAGGAATTGGTCATCTTCGTCAAACCGCAGCAATGGCAGGTTATGCATCTTCTAAAGGTGTACCTGCAGCAAAAGCTGCAACAATCATTAGCGGTTTAATGATTTTGCTTGGCGCTGCCTACATTGCACTTGGTTTTTACGCAGACCTTGGTGCTCTATTAATTTTCATCTTCTTAATACCAACTGCTTTCCTAATGCACCCATACTGGAAAGAATCAGATGCAATGACAAAGATGAATGAAATGATTGCCTTCAACAAAGACATCGCTTTAGCAGGTGCAGCACTTGCCTTCTTCTACATTTTCGCAAAACATGGCGAAAACGTAGGATTTGTGTTAAGTAACACCACACTGTTCTAAAGAAAATCAATTAAATGGGTCCTTGGGTAGCAATGCCCAAGGACTTAATTATTTTTGTTACTCGCTTGGGTAACGGGCTTGATAAATATAGCTTTTTAAGAGTTAAATTGTTTCCATGACAAGAACTGATAAGTCAACATTTAGTCACGGTCCAACCAACAATTTAGGTTGGAGAAATGTAATCAAAGCAGCGGGGGAAGCACATTGCAACGATTTGCCGCAAGGCAAAGTCTTGGCCGTGTTAGGCCATTTTTCTGATCTGCATGTTTGTGATTCAGAGTCACCATCAAGAATTGAATATTTAGATCGATTGTGTGACCCAGATAGTAAGTGGCGCGAAGTGTTTGGACATATAGGAAGTTATCGACCTCAAGAAATTTTGACTACTCAAGTTGTTGCAGCAATGGTTGATGCCATGAATGAATTAAAATTAGGTCCGCTAACTAACGCCCCCATCGATGCCGTGGTTGTTACCGGGGATATGACTGACAATGCTCAACAAAATGAAACCAGTTGGTATCTAAGTGCATTAAATGGTGGAAAAGTGGAACCAGTTTCTGGCAACAGAAAAGAATCTGAATGGGTTGGTTCCCACAACGTTAAATACGATGAAAATTATTGGCATCCAGATGGTGCACCAGTAGGAAAAGAACTTGACCGACCAATTTCAAAATTTGGTTTTCCAATTATCAAAGGTTTGGTTGCAAAAGCAAGAGCAGCTTTTACTTCACAAGGTTTAAATGCTCCTTGGTTTGCAACTTTTGGAAACCATGATCAACTGGTCTATGGCACGGTTACCCCAAATCAATTAATAACTGAAATTTCAATTGGTTCTACCCGAGTAGTTGAATTAGCTAAAGATTCTGAGTTACCAGATGTGATTTCCAATGCAATTGGTGAAGTAGGGCCAATTAAATATCCCATCACTGCAGGATCAGAAACAGCATCAATCACTGAGGATCAAATGCGAGCATTCAATACCCCAGGAACATTTGCTGAGGCGCACTTATCTTCAGGTGGAAATCCGCTAGGACATGGTTTTACTAAAGAAAACGTCTCAAATAATACTGCTTACTGGTCTCATGATTTGACAAACTTAAGACTGATTTCACTTGACACAGTTAATCCACATGGTGGTTGGCAAGGATCAATTGATGAGCAACAATTAGCTTGGCTTAAAGAAAAACTCATAGAAGCCAAAGATAAATATTGTGTGCTGTTGTCACATCATCCGTCCCCAACTTTAATAAATGATTACGCCCCAGTAAATGCCCCAAGAAGAGTGATAAGAGACGAGTTATTACAAGAGCTCTATCAACATAAAAACTTGATTGTTTGGATAGCAGGACATGTGCACCGCCATGCAGCTGGAATTCACACCAGGCAAGATGGATCAACGTTTTTGGAATTAACGACCGCATCACATATTGATTGGCCCCAACAAGCAAGAGTTTTAGAAATAGTAAAAGAAGACAATGGCATAGCCATTGCTTCCACGGTGATTGATCATGTAGGACAGGTGCACTGGCAGGACCAAGAGTTGGACTACTTAACAATGGCAGGAATCTCTCGGTCTTTAGCTTTGAATGATTGGCAAAAAAGAGATGACGCCAACCCAGTTTTTGCTCACGCCGGCAAAGTAGAGGATAGAAACGTGGTGTGGAGAGTAAGTGACCCTTTTCTCTAGGATGAGGTCTCGAGCGCATAACAATTAGTCCCATGAGCCCCACAAACTTGACGAAGTGGGTAGGTGGGTGTTACAAGCATGAAGCTTGCAGGTATGCTTTTATTTTGCATCCCAAATTCCAGCCCGCAAGGGCTCGTTTTGTTTTGCGACCAAAAGTTTGTAATGTGCCCTTCCGACGAAAGGACGCCACTTGGCATCTTCAGCCAAAGCTTCAGGAAAGAATCAGCGTTTATCTTTTGCAAAAATTAAAGAACCACTTGAGGTTCCAAATCTTCTAGATTTACAAATCGAATCATTCGATTGGTTAATGGGTAATGAAAAATGGCAAACACGAGTAAAGACCGCACTTGATGCAGGCAGAACTGATGTACCAACAACTTCTGGTTTAACAGAAATATTTGAAGAAATTTCACCAATTGAAGATCTGGCAGGATCTATGTCCCTGTCTTTCCGTGATCACAGATTTGAACCTGCTAAATACACAGTTGAACAATGTCGAGATAAAGACGTAACTTACGCTCAGCCATTATTCGTTACAGCAGAATTTATGAACAATGAAACTGGTGAAATCAAGTCACAAACAGTATTCATGGGCGATTTCCCAATCATGACCAACAAGGGAACATTTGTAATTAATGGAACTGAAAGAGTTGTGGTTTCACAACTAGTTCGCTCACCTGGTGTTTATTTTGAAAAGTCAATTGATAAAGCTACTGACAAAGAACTTTTCACAGCAAAAGTTATTCCTAGCCGTGGAGCATGGTTAGAATTTGAAGTTGATAAGAAAGACTTAGTTGGAGTTCGCCTAGATCGTAAACGTAAACAATCAGCCACAGTATTGCTAAAAGCACTCGGTTTAACTGCTGATCAAATTGCGACAAAGTTTGCTAAGTATCCAACAATCCTTGACACACTTGCAAAAGATTCTGTACAAACTCAAGAAGAAGCTTTAGTTGATCTTTACCGCAAGATGAGACCAGGTGAACCACCAACAATTGAGGGTGGTCGAAACCTGCTTAATAATTATTATTTCAATGCCAAGCGTTATGACTTAGCAAAAGTTGGTCGTTACAAAGTTGGTAGAAAACTTGGTTCACAATTACCATTACAACAAAACACATTAACTGTTGATGATATTTGTGACACAGTTGAATACATTGCCGCATTGCATGCCGGTGTTACTGAATTAAACAAAACACGTGGTAAAACAGTTGTGGAAATTGATGATATTGATCATTTTGGAAACAGAAGATTAAGAACTGTTGGCGAATTAATTCAAAACCAAATTCGTACCGGTTTATCTCGTATGGAAAGAGTTGTAAGAGAAAGAATGACAACTCAAGACGTGGAAGCAATTACTCCACAAACATTGATCAACATTCGTCCCGTTGTTGCCTCAATTAAAGAATTCTTTGGTACCAGCCAATTGTCACAATTCATGGATCAAACAAATCCATTAGCTGGTTTAACTCACAAACGTCGTTTGTCAGCACTTGGTCCGGGTGGACTTTCACGTGAGCGAGCAGGTTTTGAAGTTCGTGACGTGCATCCTTCTCATTACGGCAGAATGTGTCCAATTGAAACTCCTGAAGGTCCAAACATTGGTTTGATTGGTTCACTATCTTCTTTTGCTCGCGTTAATGAATTCGGTTTCATTGAAACCCCTTATCGCAAAGTAACAAAAGGTAAAGTTACTAACCAAATTTCTTATGTCACCGCTGATGAAGAAGATCGTCATGTTATTGCCCAAGCAAACGCTCTGTTAGCTGCTGATGGAACTTTCTCTGAAGAAAGAGTTTTGGTACGCCGTAAAGGCGGAGATGTTGATTTTGTTTTACCTGAAGAAGTTGACTTCATGGACGTTTCTCCACGCCAAGTTTGGTCCGTTGCCACTGCCATGATTCCGTTCTTAGAACACGATGATGCCAACCGTGCGTTGATGGGTTCTAACATGCAACGTCAGTCTGTACCTTTAATTAGAACTGAAGCACCTTTAATTGGAACTGGTATGGAATATCGTGCCGCAGTTGATGCTGGAGACGTAGTTGTTTCTGAAAAAGCTGGTGTGGTTTCAGAAATAAGTGCAGACACAATTGATGTGGCTAACGAAGATGGATCTGCTACTACTTACAAAGTTCAAAAATTCCGTAGATCAAACCAAGGAACTTCTTATAACCAAAAGCCAATTGTTAAAGAAGGCGAAAAAGTTAAAGCTGGACAAGTTTTGGCTGATGGTCCATGTACCGATGGTGGAGAAATGGCACTGGGTCGAAACCTACTTGTGGCATACATGCCATGGGAAGGCCACAACTACGAAGACGCCATCATTTTGAATCAAAGACTTGTTCAAGATGACGTGTTAACTTCCATTCACATTGAAGAACACGAAATTGATGCACGCGATACCAAACTAGGTGCCGAAGAAATTACTAGAGATTTGCCAAACGTTTCTGAAGAAGTTTTAGCCGATTTGGATGAACGAGGTGTGATCCGCATTGGTGCTGAGGTTGTACCGGGTGACATTTTGGTTGGAAAAGTTACCCCCAAAGGTGAAACAGAATTAACACCTGAAGAAAGATTGTTACGCGCAATTTTCGGTGAGAAAGCTCGTGAAGTAAGAGACACATCTTTGAAAGTTCCCCACGGTGAAAGCGGAACTGTTATTGACATCAAAGTTTTCGATCGTGAACACGATGATGAAATGGGACCAGGTGTTAACCAAATCGTTCGCGTTTACATCGCTCAAAAAAGAAAAATTACTGAAGGTGACAAGTTAGCCGGACGCCACGGTAATAAAGGTGTTATTGCAAAAATTCTTCCTGCCGAAGATATGCCTTTCCTAGAAGATGGCACACCTGTTGACATTGTGTTAAATCCGCTGGGAGTTCCGGGCCGTATGAACTTAGGTCAAGTTTTGGAATTCCATTTAGGTTGGTTAGCTAAATCTGGTTGGGACATTGAAGGCAGTCCAAAGTGGGCCGAAAATATTCCAGACAACATGAGAAAAGTTCCACCTAACACCAAACTTGCCACACCAGTATTTGATGGTGCTAGAGAATCTGAAATAACTGGCTTGATGACAGCTTCCCTTCCATCTTCAAACGGTGAACGTTTAATTGGGGCAAATGGAAAAGCTCGTCTGTTTGACGGACGAAGTGGCGAACCATTCCCAATGCCAATTGCAGTTGGATACAAATACATTTTGAAACTTCTACATTTGGTTGACGACAAGATCCACGCTCGTTCAACTGGTCCATACTCAATGATTACCCAACAGCCACTTGGTGGAAAAGCACAATTTGGTGGTCAAAGATTTGGGGAAATGGAAGTTTGGGCCCTGGAAGCATACGGTGCTGCATACGCACTACAAGAATTATTAACCATCAAATCAGATGACGTACTAGGTCGAGTAAAAGTTTACGAAGCAATTGTGAAGGGTGAAAATATTCCAGAACCTGGAATTCCAGAATCCTTCAAAGTTCTTGTTAAAGAAATGCAATCACTAGGACTAAACGTTGAAGTTTTGTCAGGTGACGGTAAAGCAATTGAAATGCGTGACACAGATGAAGACGTATTCAGAACAGCAGAAGAACTAGGTATCGACTTATCTCGTCGTGAACCAAGTTCTGTAGAAGAAGTTTAAGAAACTAGGAAAAGGGCGGAAAAAGAAAAGTGTTAGATGTAAACAACTTTGACGAATTACGTATCGGCCTAGCTTCTGCAACAGATATTCGTAGCTGGTCACATGGTGAGGTTAAGAAACCTGAAACCATTAACTACCGAACATTAAAGCCAGAGAAAGACGGCTTGTTCTGCGAAAAGATTTTTGGACCAACCCGTGATTGGGAATGTTATTGCGGTAAATACAAACGCGTTCGATTCAAAGGCATCATTTGCGAACGTTGCGGTGTTGAAGTAACACGTGCAAAAGTTCGTCGCGAAAGAATGGGTCACATTGAATTAGCAGCACCAGTAACACATATTTGGTACTTCAAAGGTGTTCCTTCACGTTTAGGTTACCTACTTGATCTAGCACCAAAAGATTTAGAAAAAGTTATTTATTTTGCCGCCTACATGATCACAGACGTTGATGTGGATGCACGTCACGAAGATCTGCCATCTTTAGAAGCAAAACTTGATTCTGAAAAGAAGAAAATTACCAATCGTCGCGACGCTGACATCAATGCTCGTGCGAAAAAACTTGAAGAAGACTTAAAAGCATTAGAAAAAGATGGTGCTAAGTCCGATCAAAAACGTAAAGTAAAAGAATCAGCAGAACGTGAAATGAACTCAATTCGCAGAAAAATTGATGCTGAAATCGACCGACTAGCTTCAGTTTTTGATCGTTTTAGAAACCTAAAAGTGCAAGATCTTGAAGGTGACGAAATGTTGTATCGCGAAATGCGCGATAGATACGGTCGTTACTTCACTGGTGGTATGGGTGCTGCCGCAATTAAACGTCGTTTAGAAACCTTTGACCTAGTTGCCGAAGCTGCATTGTTGAAAGAATTAGTGCATTCAGGTAAAGGTCAGAAGAAAACACGTGCCCTAAAAAGACTTAAAGTAATTAACGCTTTTGATGCCACCACCAATTCACCAGCTTCAATGGTGCTGGATGCCATTCCAGTTATCCCACCAGATCTTCGCCCCATGGTTCAACTTGATGGTGGAAGATTTGCCACCTCAGATCTCAACGATCTGTATCGTCGTGTAATCAATAGAAACAATCGTTTAAAAAGATTGTTAGACCTTGGTGCACCAGAAATTATTGTGAACAACGAACGCCGAATGTTGCAAGAAGCAGTTGATGCGTTGTTTGATAACGGTCGTCGTGGTCGCCCAGTTACAGGACCAGGAAATCGTCCGTTGAAATCTTTGTCTGACATGTTGAAAGGTAAGCAAGGACGTTTCCGTCAAAACTTGCTTGGAAAACGTGTTGATTACTCAGGCCGTTCGGTAATCGTGGTTGGTCCACAATTAAAGCTGCACCAATGCGGTTTGCCAAAACAAATGGCACTAGAACTGTTCAAACCATTTGTGATGAAACGTCTGGTTGATTTAAACCATGCCCAAAATATTAAATCTGCCAAGCGCATGGTGGAAAGATCTCGTGCGGTGGTGTGGGATGTATTAGAAGAAGTAATTACTGAACATCCAGTAATGCTTAACCGTGCCCCAACCTTGCATCGTTTAGGTATTCAAGCATTTGAGCCACTATTAATTGAAGGTAAAGCAATCCAAATTCATCCTTTGGTTTGTACTGCATTTAACGCAGACTTCGACGGTGATCAGATGGCTGTGCACGTACCACTTTCCCCAGAAGCTCAAGCTGAAGCTCGTATTTTGATGTTGTCTTCCAACAACATTTTGTCTCCAGCTTCAGGTAAACCAATTACCACACCAACCCAAGACATGGTGTTGGGAATTTATTACCTAACACTTCAAACAGCTGGTGCTAAAGGTGAAGGAAGAATTTTCTCTTCAGTGGCTGAAGCTGTGATGGCCTTTGACCGTCACGAACTTGATTTGCAATCAGAAATCACAATCCGATTGAGAAATGTTTACCCACCTCACGAACATGTAACACCAAAAGGTTGGTCATTTGGTAAACCTTTAACTATGAAAACAACGCTAGGTAGATCTCTATTCAATGAAGCGTTGCCAGATAATTACCCATTCATTAACTCAGTGGTTGACAAGAAAAAACTTGGCGCAATTGTTACTGAATTAACTGAAAAGTATCCAAAAATTCAAGTGGCACAAATTCTTGATCTTTTGAAAGAATTAGGTTTCCGCTGGGCAACCAGAAGTGGTGTCACCATTTCTATCGATGACGTGCTGGAACCACCAAGTAAAGATGCGTTGTTGAAGAAAGCTGAAGACGTGGCAGCTAAGGTTCAAAAGAATTTTGAACGAGGCATGATTTCTGATGCTGAACGCCGCCAAGAATTAATTGATATCTGGACCAAAGTAACTGCAGAAATTGCTGATGCAATGGAAAAGAATTTCCCTATTTCAAACCCGGTTTGGATGATGGCTCACTCTGGTGCACGTGGAAACATGATGCAAATCAGACAACTTGCAGGTATGCGCGGTTTGGTATCAAATCCAAAAGGTGAAATTATTCCTCGCCCTATCAAATCAAACTTCCGAGAAGGCCTATCAGTGTTGGAATACTTCATTTCCACACACGGTGCTCGTAAAGGTTTGGCAGATACCGCACTTCGTACCGCAGATTCTGGTTATTTAACTCGTCGCCTTGTTGATGTTGCCCAAGACGTAATTATTAGAGAAGAAGATTGTGGAACTGATCGTGGTCTCAAAGTAATTATTGGAGAAATTGGCCAAGACAAAGTTACTCGTGCAGTTGAATTTGTTGACACCACAGTTGCATCCCGTGTGTTAGCTGATGAAGTCAAAATTAACCAAGAAACACTTGCCCATCGTGATGATGAATTATCAATGAGTTTAATTAATGAACTTATTGGAGACGGTGTTACTGAAATTAGGGTTCGCTCAATTTTAACTTGCGAATCTAAACTAGGAACTTGTGCTCGTTGTTACGGCCGCTCAATGGCCAGTGGCAAGTTAGTTGATGTGGGCGAGGCAGTAGGAATTATTGCTGCTCAATCAATTGGTGAACCAGGAACACAGCTAACAATGCGTACTTTCCACACCGGTGGTGTAGCAGGTGCAGACATCACGCATGGTTTGCCACGTGTTGTTGAATTATTTGAAGCACGCACCCCTAAAGGTGTGGCACCAATAAGTGAAGTAGCGGGACGTATTCGTATTGAAGAAACTGACAAGACTAGAAGAATTGTCGTTATTCCAAATGATGGCGCTGAAGAAGTTGCTTACCCAGTTTCTAAGCGAACTCGTTTAATGG
>Ga0187843_10000316_pt1 | contig 36223 bp, 27 predicted proteins | sample SpaLakP09_SKY_43_FD_134516 | JGI IMG/M metagenome (GOLD analysis project Ga0187843, IMG submission 134516) | Oligotrophic lake water microbial communities from Sparkling Lake, Wisconsin, USA - SP09_SKY_43 | ecosystem: Environmental > Aquatic > Freshwater > Lake | place: USA: Sparkling Lake... | reverse complement strand
GCATGAGTATGTGGCAGCGTACAAGGATATCGGCGTGGCCTACCGTGAAATCATCGGCAAACACTTTCCGGCCATGACGGCGGTGCAGGTGGCCGGACTGGTGGAGGACAGGGCGCGGGTGGAGATCGAGGTGACGGCGGTGGTGCCGCCGGCCGAAATAGCCGTCTGATCAATCGAACCAGCTGATTTTTAGTTCTGCAGTACTATCTGGAGAAGGATTCAATTCGGGGGCTATCGTAAGCCTGTCATTGCTCAAGCAAGCCCCGCTGTGCGGATTCGGAGGGGATATGGAACTTTCAGGCTCGCTACCAAAATTCCGTGAGTGTTCTGGGGACCGGAAATATCGTGATCTCAGGCAATCTGATTTGCAGACAGACGATAGCGTTAATCTATATCGCCACCTTGAAAATCTTGCGCTAAGTTCTGGACGGGAAATCACCAGTCTGCGCGTACTGGATTTTGGTTGCGGACGCGGAGAGTTTGTCGGTTATCTGCGCAGCAAGGGCATACACGCGTACGGAGTCGAGATCGATGAAAAACTCCTGGCGGCGGGCGCCATGCTCGATACCCTGTATCCGGATGAGCGGCCATTGCTGACGCTAGTGGGCGTCGATGGCAAGGTTGGTTTCCCGGATGGATATTTCGACCTGATCGTTGCAAATCAGGTTTTCGAACATGTGGCGCAACTGGATCGGGTTGCCGCAGAGGTATATCGATTGCTTGAAAGTCGGGGATTTTTGCTGACGCTATTTCCGGCGCGGTTTAAGTTTATCGAACCGCATTACCATTTGATGTTGGTGCATTGGCTGCCCAAAGGGCTGCTACAGCAGGGTCTGATCCGCTTGCTGGTCAGCTTAGGTTTTGGTGTGGCGCCGCCGGACGGCATGTCGCGCCAGATGATGGGGCGGGTAATCGCCGAATATGCCCAATCCGAAACCTTCTACCGTTCCAATAAACTGATCGGTGAAGTCTGTAAGGCTAAGGGCATTGCGCTGGATTTCTATTTGATTCCGGAGCATATGCTAAAAATGAAGCTTGCCCGTTCGTCCGGACTCAAGCACTTGGTCTATGGCTTCCTCGCTAGGCTACTTCCGCTGGTCGCACTGCGGAATAGCTTTAAGAGCTGTGCCGCGGTTGGTCGCAAGCACAGCGTGATGCACGGGTCGGGCCACTAGCCGAGCGCTGGTCAGATTTACTGAACCGTCCGCCCGGGCCAGATGGTCCGTCAGGCTACTTGGCGAAATAGCGCGAATTGATCTGCAGGCGGTCGATCACTTGCAGGCCGCCAAGCTGGTTAAAGGTATGCCAAGGTGTATCGGCGTCGTTATACGCAGCGCCCCAACCTTCAATAATTTCTTCCTCAAACTCGGATTCGCTCAGCTTGACGATTCTGGTACAGACCGTCGCGCCGCCATAGACTGTGGAGCAATCCTGTGCCACACGATGCAAGTCGCCGCTCGGCGAGATCCACATATTGCCTGCGGGGCGTGCTGAACGAGCGTCGATTTTTACCGGATTTAAGCTGTGGGCTTTCCAGGGCCCGGTAAGCTGGTCCGCCATGTAGATGTGCAGGGTATCGTCCATGCTCGCGCCGCGGTCGCCATGGCTAGCAAACATCCAGAGTTTGCCCTGGTGGCGGATCAGTGTAGCGTCTGCGAGGCACTGGTCGCTGATCAGGGGGGCCAGCCGTTCCCAATGCAGTGGGTCATCGCTGCAACGGTAGAGGTAAAGCTGGCGGCTCATGGAAGCGTCCGGAATCATATAGGTCTGATTATTTTCCGTGTACAGGAACGGATAGGACAGATGCCAGGGTTCGTCCAGCACCACTTGCGGTGGCGATTTAGGCTTGCCATCTGGTGTCAGTTCCATGGCACTGATATTGCCCTTGCCAGTTGAAAATGGCAGTGCCTCGAAAACTAGCCACAGGCGGTTTTTGATCGTGACCAGGAATGGATCTGCCCAGAAGTCGCTGGCGGGCGGGGCGATTATATGGGCAAAGCGGGCTTGCGACGGGGCAGCTTCATTGGGCGTAAAAATTTCCAAGCGCCATTGATCGCGCCACAGCAGCTTTTTCATAATTGCTTTAAATAAACGCAACAGCAACTGTGTGGCCGATCTGGCGTTTTCTGTTGCGCGTGCCTTAGGCAGGCAGCCGGTGGTTTGATGCGCCTGCCGGGCGAGGGCACCGCGTAGTAGCGCAGGCAGTTTGGCGGCAACCAGCGCAATGCTCTTGCAGAGTGAGCGATGGTCCATGTCCAGTTCGGCATGGAAGAGCAGTTGTGCCTGGCCGCCGTCGGTGCACCAGACTTTGGCGGCAAGGGTAGCTCCCGGCACGGCAAGCCGGGTGCGGGTTGCCAGGCCCAGATGCTGTAGCGCCTGGGCTTCGTATTCGACGTAGAACACAGTCTGTTTGCGTCGTATCGCTTGCTCCTGGGCTATGGCTGCGTTGTGAGCCAGCAGGGTGGCCTCTCGCTTCGCCTGATCGGCTGGAATTGCGGTCAGTACGGGTGTGGTGAGCGTGGCTCTGTCTTTACGGCCATATAGTGCGCGATCGAGCGCGCTGAACAGTGCGTTCGTCCAGCCGGTGTTTTCGGGAGATTCTGTGCTCGCCGGTGCGCCAGCTTCAGTCTGAACCAAGGTCCATTCCGAGCCCAGCGCATTGGCCGCCACGATGAGTCCCTGCGACCATTGCCCAGGAGGAGGGAACCCGATGAGGTGTAGCAGTTTTGGGGTCCCGGTATTCACATCCATCTAGGCTTCTCCAGTTGATTCAATCGGCGGTGGGGGCTTGGCTATGTGGCAATAGCGCACGGGAGAATAACATTTAACCCGAAACGTAGTAAATATGAAATTATTGGCGCGGGCAGCAGTGCTGAGCCGAGGCGGAAGGAGGGGGCACCATCTCGGGACGACGTGCCGTGCGGCAGCCAGTGCAAACGGCGTTGCTACCGGCATCAGCCCCAATGGTCCCCCCGACTGGAATCGAACCAGTATCCCACGCTTAGGAGGCATGTGCACTATCCATTGTGCTACGGGGAGGACGCGGGCATCATTATAGCGGACACACAGGGCACGCGCGGAGGTCAGGTGTAAAGTTTCCCCTCATTCGCGGCCCGGCCGGCGAACCATCACGTCCAGCACGCGCAAGCCGTCGGCCGCGCCCACTGTATGGATGCGCAGCCACCGGCTGTTCTGAGGAGGCCGCAACTGACCTTCCGTTTGCTCTTCATACTCATCCAGGCTTAACTTGGTGATGCGACGCCATTCGATATGGTGACCGTAAGCCTCAGCACTGTTCTGGGCTGGCCGGAGCAGACCACGCTCATCGGCGATAATCGGGCCGGCCGGGCGCGCGCAACGGATATCGGATACCACGGGATTGCAGGCATGGGGCTGCCATGGTCCGCGTAGCTGCTCAGCATGATAGATGTGCAGCTCTTCACCTCTTTCCGCACCTTCTTCAACCACGCTGACCCACATCCACCACTGTCCTTCCGGCGAACGCCAGATGGTGGTGTCTACGGCATTGACGTCTTTCAGCAGCACGGTATCGAGCTCCCATTCGCCGGGGAACGCCACACAGCGATGCAATTCAACCTGACGGGTGGCGGAGGTCTCCGGCACCATCAGCAATTGTCCCTGTTCCTGCAGCATGAACGGGTAGCTCAGATGGTGCGGTGTCTGCATGACGGGCAGCGGGCTGCCATAGCTGCCGTCGGGTTTTACCTCGATGGCGAGCAGGCGGCCGCAGGGGGCTGCAAACGGCAGTTCCTCGAACATGATCCAGTGACGCTCTTGCCAGTACAGCGGCATAGGATCGGCCCAGAACACTTCGCGGGGTGGCTCAATGAAATGAAACTGTTCCAGCGCATCCCAGTCCGGCTGGGAATCAAAGGTAAATGCCAGCTGCCATTGATCAAGAAATTGACGGCGTTCGATCCGGTTACGCAGGATGCGCAGTGCTACACCTGTCAGCAAGCCCAGTCCGCTTGGACGCGTGCCAGACGGTTTAGTCCACGCCACTGCCGCATCGGCCAGTGCCGGTGCCCGTAATGAGCGCTGGGCCTGTTGTGCTGCCAGGCAGCGCACCATGAAGGCCCGTGCTTTATTGAGCGAACGTTGGCGTGTAGCAGAAAGCGAATTGGTGACAGCTGCACTCATGGAACGATAAAGCAGCGCTGGCGGGGTGCTGGCAAAATCATACAGGCAGGTTGTACAAAGATGCGGGGCTTGCAGCATGGATTGCGCCCCAGCCAAGGGGTGCATAGCCATCTCGTTGCCCAGAGTGAGTCCCCAGACTGCCATTTGTGCCGGCACAGGCGCACTAAAGCTGGGAGGCGTCGGCAGTAGCCAGACTACCAGCCCTATGCCATCGCTGTGCCACTGCGCAATGGCCGGTTGCGGTACTGTGGTGAGTGTGTCGGTGCTGGACCAGTTGGCTGCTACCGGCGTTGGCGCAGCAGCAGGTGCTTGCAAACGATCGATGGAACTGCCGCGCGCCATCAGGCGCTGGTCGAAGGTGTGGTAGATGCGCGTAGCAAGACTGCTGCGAGGCGCCGCGCTGGCGACCTGGGTCCAGCCAGACCAGACGGTATTTTCGATGGACAGCAAGTCTTGCAGCATGCCGCAGGCCCATTCGGGCAAGTCCGGGCCGGCACTAACAAGCTGTATCTGGATTCGGGGTGAACTCATTTTGCACGTACCAGTTTGGACAGTAATTCGAGATAGCATTGCGCCGCTGCTTCCGGCGCGTGATGGGTGGCAAAATAGCGATCTGCACGCGCGGCGAAGTCCGCGTGTAATGGCGCTTCGCTCATCAGTCGCTGCACTTGCTCGCGCAGGTCTTGGTCGTCAGCCGCCAGCGCATAAGGCGCTTGACCATCCTGGCGCGATCCGGTATCGAACAATGCCACCGTGGGGACTTTTCGTGCCCAGGCTTGCAGGAAAGTGTTGGGAAAGCCTTCATGATCGGAGGTGTTGACGAACAAGGCGGCCTTGTCGAAATACTGGTCGGCATCGGCAAAAGGCAGGAAGCCCATAAATTCCAGATTCGGGATTTTTTCCGCTTCGCTGGCAATTTGCTGGTAGTAGGCCAGCACTTCAGGCGAGTCACCCATAGCGCCGCCTATCATGCGGAATTTCAGATGCGGCAGAGCCCGCGCCAGAGCGAGAAAGCGGTCCGGCCGTTTGACTTTGCGGATCATGCCTACCCACAGAACTTCGTCCGGCGTGGCGCTAGCCTGATCCGTTGCCATCTCTGCAGGGCGCGCATAGCAACTGGGAATGAGCACTGCGTCGCGCTGATAATTCGTGCGCAACAATTCCTGCTGGCGCGGGTTCTGTACCACCACGGCATCGGCTTGGCGCAGACCGCGCCGGAACAGCCAGCGATCACGCCGGTTATGGACATTTGGTGGGCCCGGTTCGAAATCGAGGTTCGATGCGCCCGCATAAATAGCTGCTTTGCCGTTCAGACGGCACCAACTCGTCATAAGGCCGGCATCGTTGCCGGAGCTGCGCTGGTAGTAAATATCGGCGTTGGCTCGACGCATGGCGCTAAACAGTCCGGTGGCACGTGGATGAAAAAAACGCAGCCCAGGTACGCCTTCGTCTGGTGCATAGGTGCGCAGGACACGGATGCCATCTATCCACTCTTCCTTTGCTTGGCCATAATCCATGCAGATAAAGGTGACCTTGATCCCGGCCTTGACCAGCGACCGCGCGATCATCACCTGCTGAACCTGGGCGCCCCCAAGTTCGCGTGAATCACGGCGTCCTGCCAGAACGGGATAGGCGGTCAGTGCCAGCATGCACAAGTGGATAGGCTGATTCATGCGGTGCGTCCTATATTTCGTGGAATGTAAAGCTCGTACACGGCCTCCAATGAATCGACCGCGCATTCGAGACTTGCATGTTTGTTTACCCAGTCTTTCTGGATTTGTGCGAGTTCACGATCTTGCACGGCGCGCACCATCGCGGCAGCTATCATCTGGCTATTGCGCTCGGCGACAACTTGCCAGGCTAGGGGCAGAATAAGTTGAATGTCGGAGTAGGCCGTGCTGATTACCGGCACACCGGCTGTCATTGCTTCTAAAACGACATTAGGGAAACCTTCTCGGATAGAGGTAGAGAAGAACACGTCCGATTGCGCCATCAGTTCGATAACCTGTTTGCTATTCCCAAGGCGGTGAACATTCTGTTGCAGAGGGAGGGTGGCAAACGCCGCTTCGACCTGCTCTGCATAACTATCCACTTCTGAAGCACCACCTGATGCATAGGCCATAAACTGATAAATCGGGGCGCCGACAAAGATGACATGCCATTGAGAGCCTTCCTGCTGCAGCAGTGCGCGGGTGGTTTCTATCGCCAGTAGGAGATCTTTTTCAGGTTTGACAGTGCCTACGAAGCATGCGACTTTGGCATGATCGGGAATGCCCAAAGTTGCGCGCATTCCGCTTGCGGCCGCAGCACGACGCTGAACTTCGTGGATGTCAATGCCGTTCCACGTGACATGAATGTGGTTTTTCAGGCCGGGGTACATCTGTCTAGCAAGGGCTGCGCCGGCCCAGGAGTTAGCGACCACCGCGTCGCTAAGCCAGCGCGTTGCCAGATGTGCTGCTGTTTGTGCGGGGCGCAAGGTGTAGTCGCTACTGCGCTCGGCGCTAAGAACCGGGATGCCGCTTCCTAATCCGGCAAGGCGGGCATACAAGTTACCGTCAAAAAGGTAGCCATGTAGCAGGTCCGGCTTCCATTCATTTACAGCTCGACGCAGACGCCGTAACAGAGGTAGATCAAATCTGCTATTACGACTGTCTTCCCACAAGGTTACACCTGCAGCGCGAACTTCTTCTACACGATCTTTTTCCGTAGAGAGCAGATAGATTGCTACGTCGTGACCGCGTGCTTTCATGCCTTTCGCTGTGACGATGATCTGCGTTTCAGCCCCGCCAAATCCTAGCGATGGACAGATAATCATGATGCGTTTTCGGGTGCCTACAGGTTTAATTGGCTGCGGCAAAATAGTCTGATTGGCAGTCATGGCTTAGTGTGAAGAAATGGCAGGGGTGTTCAGCAAAGTGTGCGGGAGCCAACCAAGCTTGCGCGAAATGAAATAATAGGGTATGGGCAGAATGGCTCCAAGTACGAGCATGGCTGGTAAAGAGGGTAAAACTGCAGGCCGCAACTCGTACGCTAGGCGCCCCATTCCAGCCAGGCCCCAGGTAACCGCCACCATCGTCAAAAGTGTGCCCCAGGATTGCAGGTTACGGACAGGTATACTCAGGGACTTACTCAACTGCCGGATTAATAGGCTGCGCTCGATAAAGGCGACGAGCACGCCTCCAGCGGCAGCTCCCGCGAGTCCAAAAGCGTAGGCGGTAATGACACTAATTGCGAGCGACAGCAACAATAGTGGGGTGCTTATACGTGCGGAATAATGCATCTGGCCAGCGAGTAGAATCATGCTATTGAGTTCGACGATCTGAAGCAGCCAGCTCACCATCAGTACCCGCATGACGGGTGTTGCACCGACATATTGTGCGGTATAGACTGTCGTGTAGATGGGCTCGCCAAAACACCAGATAAAAGCAAGTAGTGGCAACGCAAAGAAGGCGACTACGAGATTGGCCCGGTTGTTAGTGTCAATGATTGCGTCCCAGTCGCCGGCGGCATGCTGTTTGCTCATTGTAGGCATCAAAGTGCTAGACACTGCACGTCGCATTAAAAGGACTAGCGAGCCAAAAACGGCACCAAGTGAAAAAATGGCAAATTGGACCGTTCCGAATATTGCGGCGGCAATCCATTGATCAGCCTGGCGGCGTACGGATACCATCAGCGAAGAAAGGCCGATAGGCCAGGCGAGTTTAATTTGTGCCGACCAGTAGCCCCGATCCGGAACGGTGCTGCAGAAGCGATGTTGTTGCCGGGCATAGATCAAGATCATGCTTAGTCGCACTAACGCTGAAAGCGATAAGGCGTAGAATACATAGTCAAGTTGTTCATAGTGGATTGCTGCAGCGCTGGCAAGGATGCAACGCAGTAGTGCCAGCATGATGATTGCGCGTGCCTGCCAGTCGCCTCGCTCGTCGGCTACTGGCAGATAATCCAGCAGTCCACCACTGACCCAGATTCCAGTAAAAACTCCGGCCAGCAGTGCCATTCCCCGAAACTCGGGGGTGGGACCGAAGTAGGCGATACCAGCGGTAACGAAGATAGTTGATAGGGCGCCTATCAAAAGCATGTACCAGACACCTACCGCAGCGTGGGATCTACGTTCCTCGCCATGCGTACGTGGAAGAAAGTAGGCCAAGGTGTTGGGCATTCCCATAGGTGCGATGGATGCCAGCCCTGCTGCAATTAACCATACGAGCCGGTAATCGCCGAAGGCAGATTGCGTCAAATGACGCACAAGCAGCATAGGCAGTACTACTTGCAACCCAACTTCTATGACTTGAGATAAGCCCAACCAAAGAGAACGACGTCCGACCCCCATTAGCAGCACCTTTGTATGTTAGTGATAGGGGCGAGTTTTTTTAACAGGTAAAGACACGCTGACATTGGGGATGACGAATTCTTTGACTAAGATGAACAGGATGGTTCAGGAAGGCAAAGTATTGTACATCATGCATGCGTTGTTAGCGTATGTTTAAGTCATTGGACTTTTTCACGTGGGATACATTAGTATCCTTTTGGTAATTGATGTATCAGACTGATAGGGGTATCCTACCAGTCATCGTCTACACCATAGGAAATGATTTCTTTACGGAAATAATAATTTCCGCTATCGTGGCAGATGAAGTGTTGCTGTCATTGCTGCCAGTCGTTTCTGGGAAAGCTTGATACAACTTCAGCCCGGGTCGCAGGGCCTATGTCGCGCCCATCACCCGAAAATTTGCAACAAGGAGTGAATCATGTTGAAACGTACGCTAGGCGGATTAGCCGCCCCTATGCTGGCAGGGCTGGCTGTGCAGATTTCTACGGCCCATGCTGGGCCGATAAATAGTCCGCTGACCTGTACGCCGGCCAATGCTAATGAATGGCCGCAAACTTCACCATATAACCGAGCCTTGCAGCCCATGGATTGCGCAGTAATCGACCACGATCCACCGGTTTTGGCGTGGTCGAATGTCAAAGGTGCGACCGGCTACGAGATTCAGTTAAGCAAAGCCACGGATCCAACTTTTGGCACGTCCAGTGTTATTTCGACCATTTCTACTACGACGCCTTGGTATTATCCGTCATCAAAGCTTGGGGCAGGCAATTTTGTATGGAAAGTACGTACCAAGGGGGCAACGGCGTGGGGCCCAGCTCGGCGCTTTCAGATTGCCAGTTCCGCTCGTGACTTTACGGTTCCGCCTGTAGCTACGGCTTTGAAAACGGCCTCGTCCCTAGCGCACCCGCGTGCCCAGCCCACTGGAGCTGAGCGGGCAAGCTGGTTGGCGGATCTGACTACTGGTTCACGCGCTACCAACATGTCTGAATTGCGTCGACGTGTAGATGGAAAAGTTGGCGAAGCGATGCCTGTTGACCCTTCGTCTGCAGTCCAGATTTCGGGCTATTCGACGGCCACTGTTGCTAATGCTAACCTCGCATTTATGAATCAGATGACAAAGTTGTCTGAAGCCGCGCGCGAGGCGGCTTTTATGGCAATGATCGAGCGTAAGGCGACGGTAATAGCTGACGCAAAGCGGCGCATACTCTTCCTGGCTGGATTGGATCCCAATGGTGCGACCAGCTTTGCGCAGGAGCCACTTGGGGCGACCCGGGTTGTGTGGACTATCGCGTATGGCTACGACTGGCTCTATAACGATTTCACAGCCGCTGAACGGGCAATTATACAGGCGTCGATTAAGGGACGCATGGTTCTACTGATGGCGTCGTTGACAGATGCGACCGAAGGTGTTGCAGCCAAGCCATTGAACTCGATTGCAGTGGATACCTTGCAAGATGCCTTAACGGTAGCATCATTGACTGTGGGCGATATTCCAGACGCTGCGAATTGGTTCAATGCAACTTATCCTTTGTTCCCGCAGTGGCTGAGTCCTTTTGGTGGAGAAGATGGTGGCTTTGCCAGTGGTACTAATTATCTGATCTGGCAGCTTGAGTCCCAGGAAAACTGGGATGCGTTACGCTGGACGACTGGCGTTGACGTGATGGCCAAATCATGGACCCATAATGTAGGTCGTTCGCTGGTGTATTTCTATCCTCCAGGTAGTCCGTTCGGGATGTTTGGTGATGGTGCTAGCGAAGATAACAGTGAGCCGAATGGACGTTTGTTCCGTCCATATGCAGCGCGTGCTGGCGATCCACTGTACAGCTGGTATAACGGCCAATCGATCGCTGGTGATTATTCACGTCTGCAGGCGATATTGGCGCCGCCGTTGGTGAAACAAACCACGCTGCCTGCTAATACGCCGAATTCGATCTGGCTTCCTTCGGTAGGCTGGACTGCTATGCATAGCAGTCTTGCTGATCGCTCAAGGACTTCTGTCTATTTCAAGAGCAGTGGATACGGCTCCTATAACCACTCTCATGCGGATCAAAACACCTTTGCAATAAATAGCCAAGGTGCGGCGTTGCTGGTTGAAACCGGGCTGTATGACTATTACGGATCTTATAATTTCATTAATTGGTCAAAAACGACTGCCGCGCATAATGGAATTACTTATGATGGCGGTAAAGGTCAGGGGCAGGATACTAACGGCAAAGGAGATGTCAACGCGACCGGTATGGTGAGCAGTTTCCGGAGTGATGGTGTCGTCGACGTCGTCAGCGGGGATGCCAGCAAGGCTTATAGTGTTAGTGTGGTACCCAACAGTCCAGTTACCAAGGCTTTGCGTACGCTGGTATATATCCGGCCATCGACAGTATTGGTATTTGACACATTGTCGGCAACAGCTCCTGTCAGCTGGGAGTGGAACGTTCATGGACAGGTTGCGCCGTCGAGCTATGATAACAGCCAGTTCACCATACGTAATGGCACGGCAACTGCATGTGGGCAAATTAACAATACCGGTGCAATGACGTTGACCTCGATTTCGGCGCCTACCAATGCGGCAGCTGCTGGACAGTGGCACGGACGTTATACGCTGAATAATAAGGTTGCCAATACCAGCTATGCAGCGGTGATTAGTACTGATTGTACGAAGTCATTGCCAGTTGCTGTGTCCAACTCAGATGGTAGTTGGACAGTCAAAGGTTTGGGGTGGTCAGTGACTTATGTAAATGGTCTCACAACCTATACTAAGAACTAAGGTGTCTTGAATAAAAAAAACCTGCGAGGTAAAACTTGCAGGTTTTTTTTGTTTGTCGATGCCTCAAGGAGTGACACTGCGTAAAGTGGGTGCTAGGTAGCTGGCCCCATTTATGCTGAATTTGGGGCGCATATGCACACTATCGGTATAGATTGGATCTCCATTTGCGTCGACAACCGGGCATAGTTGAGCTTTGCAGAGGGTGTCCGTCGGCTCGATGATAGTAACTTTGCTTTCCCGGGCAATTGATAATAATTTTTGTCGAGCTACATTATTTCTCAGTTCAAAAACGCTCAGATTGAAAGGAGCGATTGATTTGCGCACATGCATTGTGCCGAAACGTGACCCTTCAATCATCGAGCGTGGATCAAATGCCGAACTGGCAGGTGGTGGCATCACGAAGTAGACCCGCTTGCCGAGAGCCATAAGTTTTACGAGTGAATTGCGAATTTGGTCGTAGGCGAGTTGTTGTGCGGTCGTTTGAGGGAAACTGTAGCCGTCAATCGTCATTTCATTATAAGTCGAATTGAAATACCCGTACCACGACGCCCCGATTACAACGGTGTCGATTTCTGCGGATTCCGCGAGGGCGAGTCCGTTGTCAATGGTCTTTGTGCAGTGCAGGAATTTTAGTTGCGGCAGACGCACAACCTTTTGAATTGGTGGGCAGCCACCTGCCGTGGCAAAAATAATCTTGGCCCGGCTTTCGGGGGCGGCCTGCAAGAACGAGGTGGCGTATAACCCGTATTGTTCAACCACTGAATCGCCGAGAAATATTGTCGCTCCTTTTCCCTTTCCACCGAGTTGTTGGAAGATTGAACCCTGGAAATTCAACGGGCGCATCTGGGGGGTGGGGAACTGGGAATCGTTTAGAGCTTTCAAATAATGGTCAACGGCAGTATCTTGCTGGCGTGGCGAAATATAACCAAGATAGGATGCGCTGCTTACCAAGGTTAAGCCTATCATTGCTGCTATTAATATGACGGCAATTTTTCCTCTGACATTAATCCGCTGGATGGGGCGTTCTACTAACAGGAAGGTAGCGATAGCCAGAATGAGTGAACACACAATCATGACCAACTTGAGCGTCGCGGTCGGGCGCTCGCCGCCAACTATGTAAGCGTACGAAAGTAGCGGCCAGTGCCAGAGATACAGCGGGTAGCTAACTAATCCCAGCCAGACCATTAATTTTGAACTTAAGGCGATGCTGCCTACCCAGGTCTTGCTTCCTGCTTGCAGCACAAGCGCGGTGCCGACGACTGGGGCTAGCGCCCACCAACCGGGAAAGGGTGTTTGCTCCGTAATTTTTGTTGCGGTAATTGCTATCAATGCCAATCCAAGCAGAGTGCAAAATTCAGCAAGTGGTTTGCTGAATTTCTGTAGGTAATCTTTAGGGCTGCAGGCACATAGTCCTCCTATGGCTAATTCCCAGAAGCGGCTCAAGGGAGAAAAGTAGGCTGCGGTGGGGGTGTGCGATGTAGCGTAAATGCAGTAGATGAATGAGGCCAGCAGCGTTAAAGCAATGACTTTTTGTAGGGAGAATCGCCACTTTGTCAGCGCCCAAAGCAAAAGTGGCCAAATGATATAGAACTGTTCCTCCACTCCAAGCGACCAGAGATGCAGAAGTGGCTTGGTCGTACTATCTGCATCGAAATAGCCAGTTTCACTCCAGAATGTGAGGTTTGCGATAAATGCGGCGCCAGAAGCGCTATGTTTGCCCAGCGCGACAAATTCTGTCCGCAGCATGACATACCAGCCAAAGAAAAGCGTTGAAACTAAGACGATCAGTAGGGCTGGAAAAATTCGCCGGACTCGACGCGAGTAGAAGTTAAGTATGCTGTAGGTGCCATGCTCCAGATCGCTGAGGAGTATGGATGTAATCAGAAAGCCAGAAATTACAAAAAAAATATCGACGCCGATAAATCCGCCACGTATCCAGTGCGGCCAGGCATGAAATAGAACAACCAGAAGAACGGCAATTGTTCGCATGCCATCTATATCTGGACGATATGGAATGTGCCGCTTTAGGCTTTGAGCGGCATACCGATGCGCATGGTCTGGGCTGGCTGGTGAGGATGTTGGGAGCACGATGATTGAAAAAGTTGCCAGTAGCGGAAGTTGCCATACTATCAGTACTTCTTAAGGCTGGTAAAGCCTTTCAATCCACGTTAATCGAGGGTAATGTGATTGGGGAAACAAATAAGTTGTGAGTGGTTTGTTTGGGGAATGTAGTACGTTTGGTTAAGGTTGGTAGGATGGTGGGTGTAAGACTTGCCGTGAACGTTGTAGAGCATCTGGGTATTTATTTTTGCTCTACAACGCTATTTGAAAATGATGGGGCATAGGCCCCATCAAAAGTCAACTCAACTGTTACTGGGTGTTTCCACGTAATTGTTGGAGCTTACTTTGAAACCACCGATCTGCAGTGAACAAAATGGTTTTATGTGTCAGAACTTTCTTTTCGACCAAGTGCCAAGAACCTACTGCAAACATCAAAGCAAGTGGCACGGATAGAATGAGGTTTCCCCACCATGTGTGGGCAAATGGGAATAGATAGACCATCGATTGCTGGATAGGATAGCCATACAGGAAAAGTCCGTACGAGTAGTCTCCCGTTTCCAGTAAATGCGATTTTGGTGGATTTCGCAATCCTAAGAAGACTGTCAAGTAAGTGACAGGAATTGCCATTACGTAGCCAGCTTGAGGTGCGCTTAAGCACAAAAGTGAAATAATCAGTGCTAATATGGCAATCAATGGATTGAGGCGGATAATGTCACGGAATTGGTAGAATGCAACTCCAGCGCAAAAGCTTAATAGTAAAATCCGCTCGTTGTAGGCACCGTCACCCCGGGAAAGGATTTGCCATTCGCTATATGCGAACAATGCCAAAAAGGCTGCTAGCATCCATTTACGGTGACGGTGCACGCCAAGTACGCCGAGCACTGTAAGAGTAATGTAGCATTCCAACTCGACCGGAATTGTCCAAAGTTGCCCATTTACCTTATGGGATGGATTGGTTTCAAAGACGCCGGGCAAGTTGAAGTGAATAATGCCTAGTATATTTTGGAAATACTGATGTAGTACAGGACTGCTGAAGTATTCTCCTAGCGGCAATGTTGTCAAGAGTGGGCCAAGCAGCAGGGCGCAGACTAATGTGTCTGTCGCCAGCGCCGGAAAGATACGGAATACGCGCAGACCAAGAAAGACGCCTATGCTTTTGGATCGCTCGAGACTACCGGCAACAAGAAAGCCGCTCAAGGCGAAGAACATAGGGAGTATCAGGTACCAAGCAACTCCGGCACCATGATGAGTTACGTTCTCTTGGAAACTGCTGCCATAACTGGTGATCATTGAGTGAAAACAAATTACAAGCACTGCCAAGCCAATACGCAAGTAGTCGAATCCGCTTGCGCGCCCACCGGTTTCTGTAATTCGCTCCTCTATGAGTGGCGCCGAAAGTAAGAACTTCAAATTAAACTCCATTTACGCAATTCTTGTGGCTGGATGCTTCTTCATGGCCGTTGTCAATTAGCTAAAGCCAGCTAGTGAGTATGCCTGAATTTGTGAAGGAGTCAAGATTTGGCGATCAGTTGCCGCAGTGCAAGGTCAAAATACCTGGCATGCGCGTCGATTGGCTTTATAATTGCAATAGATGCACATTAAATGGTGTTTGTGTTAACATTGGCCGTTTAGTGCTAACTGCTCCTTACATTTACAGTACTTCTCGCAATTGAGGAATGATGAGCTCGAATATGCAAAGTTTACCGACCGCCGCTAACATAAATGAACGGTTCCCTCGGCTGTTGGAGTCCCTTCCCATCATCTTGGGCTTGTTGGTACTCTTTGTGCCTACCCTCTATAGCTTGCTAACGGGTATCTGGAGTTCGGATGAGCAGGCGCATGGCCCTATCGTGCTCTCAATTTCTATATGGCTCATGTACCGTAAATGGGACGAGATGCTTGTGGCTAGTGATGGCAAAGCCGGAACCGCGTGGGGGTGGATACCTCTGGTATTTGGTCTGTTGCTGTATATTTTGGGACGTTCTCAGGAAATTCTTCTGTTCGAAGTAGGTTCCTCGCTTTGGCTACTCGCTGGCGTACTGCTATTGCTGCGTGGGCCGGCAGCGCTGAAAGCATACTGGTTCCCGCTATTTTTCATGCTGTTCATGATTCCGTTGCCGGGGCCTATGGTTGATGCCCTTACACTGCCAATGAAGACAGCAGTTTCCTTCGTGGCGGAGCATGTGCTTTATTGGGTGGGGTATCCGATTGCGCGTACTGGTGTAATGCTGCAAATCGGCCAGTATAGTTTGCTAGTAGCTGACGCCTGTGCTGGGCTACATACGCTGTTCACGTTGGAGGCCCTGGGTCTGCTCTACTTAAATATCGTAAGACACGACTCCACTTTCCGGAATATTATGCTGGCGTTGCTGATCGTTCCGATTTCTTTCACTGCCAACGTCATTCGCGTGATGGTATTGACCTTAATTACTTACCACTTTGGCGATGCAGCAGGGCAGGGCTTCCTACATGGTTTTGCAGGCATGGTGCTGTTCGCTAGTGCGTTGATGCTGATTATTGGGGTCGATTCGCTGCTGCGCTTTGGTGCAACCGATACTGGGAAAAATGATGGCCGGACTGTCACGGGAGAAACGGCATGAAACAGTTTATGCGCCTGTCGCTGCTTATTGCGACGTTAATGATACTTGCCGCCTGTGCTACTGCCTATTTAACGCCTACCAAGCGCCTGACCGCAAAGGAAGATGCAATTGATCTAGAGGCAGCAGTGCCCAAGCAATTTGGTAGCTGGACATTGGAAACTGGCGGGGTGCCGTTTGTTCCCTCCGAGGATACCAAGGAGTTGATTGCGCGAATTTATGATCAGACCTTGAATCGAACTTATGTTAATTCCGCAGGTGAGCGCATTATGCTGTCGATCGCCTATGGTGGAAGTCAAACGCGGCAATTGCGCGCCCATCGCCAAGAAGTTTGTTACACCGCCCAAGGGTTTCAGATTTCGCAATTGGAACAAGCTAACTTGCTGATCGGGAGTGCCAATATTCGCGGAACCCGTATGGTTGCCCGCCAGGGGGATGTCCGCGTCGAGCCTGTTACTTACTGGTTCACCATGGGGGATACTGTGGTTCAGAGTTATGTTGATCGTCAGATTGCCCAACTGAAGTATGCAATGTCGGGTGTAATACCTGACGGTTATCTTTACCGAGTTTCGTCACTGTCATCCGAACCAGCGCAGGCTTACGCCAAACAGGCAGCGTTTTCCACTGAACTGCTAAGTCAGGTTGATCCGCGTTTGGCGCAGCGCTTGCTTGGTGGTGCAAGTAAGCGATAATAGTTCTTACATCCAATTTTTAAATTTCAGGAATCGCTTCGCTCATGACAGGCACAAAGCACATACTTTTTATTGCAGGATTTCTGCTATTTGCCATCTTTTTGGGCATGCTTGTTGGTTTGGGTGCTGGGATCCCATTAATCGCGATCATAGTGCTGGTATGTGGATTGATCGCGACGATGGTGGATTATCGCGTAGGTGTAATTCTGGTTGTTGTGATGATGCCGCTTGCCGCGACTGTGCTTATGCCGAGGCAGATGTTGGGTATTCCGGGCTTCACGCCATTAAATATTGTCTTAGCTGGCACGCTCGGGGCAGCTTTATTATCAGGCATAGTAGGACGTAAATGGTTGGCGCCAGTGCCGTGGCGATTGTTTGCCCCGATTATTTTCCTGTTGACCACTGGCGCTCTGATTGGCATGGGGAAAGTGCATAACATTGCACCACATTATTATCTTAATACTCCGACACTGTATACGACCGCAAGCGCCTATTTGGTAGCGGAATTAATTAAGCCTTTACTTATACTGGTGGCAGTCTGGCTATTGTGTGCAGCGGTCGCGCAAAGTGAAAAGCCTCAACGTTGGGTGGCGCTTGTAGGGGTCTCCATTGTAATGTTGCCTATCCTAGTATTTCTGGTTGCCGCTCTCTCCGGTCTGAGCTTGCGTGAGATGGCATCACCTGCTGCGCGAACATTTTTGAACGCAACAGGGTTACATGCCAATGAATTGGCTGTCGAGTTGTTGCCGGCATATGCTGCCGCCCTATTTATGTTTCCGTCGTACCGTAGTTTGAATGCCAAGATATGGGGCGCCGCAGTAATGGGGGCCACTGTGCTCGCTTTGGTTCTAACGTTCTCGCGGGCAGCTTTTTTAGGCGTGATTTTAGTCACCTTTGCATTTTTCTTCTTGCGTGGCAGCTACCGTTACATTTTTGCAGGAGTACTGGTCTTTGCCGTTGTGGCAGTGGTGTTGCCGGATTCGATAGTTGAGCGGGCAACCACGGGTATGGGGCAAAAAGGAACGATAGGCGCGCACAATGACCCGCTAACAGCAGGCAGGGTGCGCGGTATCTGGTTGCCTTTGTTGCCTGATGTGGCCAAGCATCCGATTTTGGGGGATGGCACTAGTTCCATTCTTTGGTCTACGCCCGCGCGCCAGGGCTTAATTGTGGAAGGGCACCCGCATAACGCCTATTTGCGTCTGGTTAAAGATCATGGGTTAGTTGGTATTCCAATTATTGGTTACTTCTTGCTGCAAGTGTGGCGCCTGTTCAGGAGATTGGCGCGCGATGAAACCCAACCCCCGTTAGTAAGGGCGTATTTCAATGGAATGGCTGTCGCGTTGTTAGTGTTTTTTGTGCAATGCATGTCCGGGACCCGTCTGATTTTCGAATTGTTGCACGTATTTTATTGGCTTGCGATAGCCATAGGCTTGGGACTAGAAGCACGCAAATTGCGGTTAACTCAACAGGGTGAGCGAAAGGCGGCACTGCGCTGGAATGCATTCAATGGTGCTGTACGCGCGGTCTACTAAGCGGTCGGTGTTGATTTAGTCTCGGTCTAAAAATTTTCGCGCAATTTTATAAGAAGAAAATCGCATGCCGATGGAAGACATTATTCACCCATTCTTGAAACACTACACGGCAGCGCCGCAGTGGATCAAGACAACAGTGGGTGGAATTTACTCGCATATACCAACCAGCCTGCGTTACGGTGTCAAATACGAGAAGTTTCTTGCGGAAATACGCGGCTGCCGCGACCCTGTCTGGATGGCTAAACGCGCCGACGAGAAATTGATGCAGACCTTGCGCTGGGCCGCTGAAACGGTGCCAGCTTACCGGCCCCTACAGGCTGAATTAAGCCGCGACCGTTCTCCGGACGAGCTACTGGCTGCCTTTCCATTGCTGGAGAAGGCCAGTCTGAAGAGCTCGATAGAGAGCTATATGTCGAACGCCAAGGCGCAGCGACACCGTCTGGCGGCCCACACGGGCGGCTCGACGTCGATCCCGATGCGCCTGTATCTGGAGAAATATGTATCGCGCTCCAAGGATTTTGCCTATAACGGCACGTTTGACACGGTTGCCGGCATAGGGCCGCAAGATCGTATTCTGGCCCTGCGTGGCCGCACTGTGCCGGGAGCAGACCGGCCGGGTGGCCCCATCTGGATGTATGATCCCATCAAGCGTTATCTGCACTTGAGTTCTGATCATCTTGAACCGCAGCATATGTCGCGCTACATCACCGCTGCGCGCGCATGGAAGCCAACTTTCATCCATGCATTTCCGTCCGCGCTGGTCCCCTTTGCCAGGTGGCTGGAGGCCAATCCTGCGCCCGATATCACTGAGCGTATCCGCTGCGTGCAGCTGTTCTCCGAGAATGTGTATGACTATCAGATCGAGCTGATCCAGCGCGTATTCAACTGCCCCGTTTTGCTGGATTACGGCCATACCGAAAGGGCACTGAAAGCCATTTCCTTGCCGGAAGATCGACGCTACTTTTTCTGGCCACTGTACGGCAAACTTGAATTGATAGGGTTTGATGGAAAACCTGTCACCCGTCCCGGTGAGCTCGGCGAGATCGTGGGAACCGGTTTTGACAACCGCGTCATGCCCTTGATCCGTTACCGCACGGGAGATTTGGCCATGTGGAGCGGAGAACCGAATACCGTCAGGCCGGGTTTTCCCGTGGTCGACCGTATTGAAGGACGCTTGCAGGAGTTCTTGGTCTGCAAGGAGCAGCGGCTCGTGTCCATCTGCACCATTGGTGCAGCGCATTTCGAGCAACTGGCCGATGCCGACCGGATGCAATTCGAGCAGAGTGAGCCGGGGCACGCCTTGCTAAAAGTGTTGTCAGCGACCGAACTCAGCGAATCGGCGCGCGCACAGCTTTCGGCCGGCATACGGGCGAAAACCCAGGGTGGGCTGGAGGTGGAAATTGTGCGCGTGGACGAGATTGCGAGAACCACGACCGGCAAGCACAAGCTTCTGGTTCAGAATTTGGACATCAGCAGCTATCTTGGCGCTTCCCATATTCAGGGGGAGGAATGAAGCGGGTAATTATGATCGGTCCTTCGCCCAGCGCAAAAGGCGGGATCGCAACGGTTATTGGGACTTTATTGCGGGTAGGCTATGAACGAGATGGCCGCTGCCGCTTTATTCAGACCCATATCAGTGCCGGCACAGTGCGCAAGGCAGGGGTCGCTGTCTGGGCATTGCTGCGCGTTACATGGTTGATGGCGACAGGCCGGGTTGCGCTGCTGCATGCTCATGTGGCGTCCGAGGCCAGCTTCTGGCGTAAAGCGATTTTTATACGCGTAGCGCAGTTTTTTGGCTGTCCGGTAATTTTTCATTTGCATAGCGGAGAATTCAGACTCTTTCTCGAGCAGCGCATGAGCCAGAGGCAGCGCCAGTTTGCGATTGCCCTGATGCGCCGGGTTGACTGTGCGCTGGTATTAAGTGACGACGCGGCGCAGTTGCTACAGAGCATAGGCGTACGCAATATTGAACTCCTGCCCAATCCGATTGAGATTAATGGGGCTGGTCCGGTGCGTCAGGTAAGCAGTGAAATTCTCTTTCTGGGACGGCTGGACAATAAGAAGGGTGTCTATGATCTGGTGCGTGCTTTTAAATGCGTGCGAGATCAAGTGCCGGAAGCGCGGCTGATTCTGGGAGGCGAGGGCGAAGTTGCTCAGGTGCGTGAACTGGCGGCGACACTTGGCGTACTGGATGCGATAGAACTGCCTGGCTGGGTCAATGAGACTCAGCGGTCACGGTTGCTGGCACGTGCTGCCGTATTTGTCTTGCCTTCGCATTTTGAACAGATGCCCATGACCGTGTTAGAAGCCATGGTGGCCAGTGTGCCCGTGGTGGCGACCAAGGTAGGCGGCGTGCCGTGCATGCTGGAGAACGGTGCATGCGGAAAACTTGTTGATGTTGCAGATCTTGACGCTCTGGCAAATGCCATGATCGGGCTTTTGCGCGACAGGCCAGCAGCGCAGGCTATGGCAGAGCGGGCGCACCAGCGTGTGCTGGCAGAATATGAGGCAGGCGTTGTACTTTCACGGCTGCAAGAGCGATACGCTGCATTGATGCGTTATTAGTTTTTTTGTTCGTCGATGTTGCCTATATTGCCATGATAGGTCTGCATGGTGTACAGTGTGGCGGCCTTGGCAGTTAATGTTGCGGTGCATCATGGGGCAAATGCCTGGCACTTTTTAATTGGCGGAACTTTCGATCTTATGACCAAGCCTTTGATTTACCTGGTTGCCGGCGCACGGCCCAATTTCATGAAAATTGCGCCTATCGTACGCGCGTTGCAGGCGCATGGCGGAATGGATTTTAAAATTATCCATACCGGTCAGCATTACGATCACGATATGAACGATGTGTTTTTCGATGAACTGGGCATACCTGCGCCTGATTTGTTCATGGCCGCTGGTGGCGGAGGCCATGCTCAGCAGACGGGCAAAATTATGCTGGCATTCGAAGAACTGTGTCAGCAGCAGCGCCCTAGCGCGGTGCTGGTAGTGGGGGATGTCAATTCAACACTGGCTTGTTCAATTGTTGCCAAGAAATTGCAAATTCCAGTTGCCCACGTCGAGGCCGGGTTGCGTAGTGGTGATATGGCGATGCCGGAAGAAATTAACCGCCTGGTCACGGATAGCATTACCGATTGGTTCTTCGTTACCGAGCCCAGTGGCATGGAGCATCTGGCGCGCGAAGGCAAGCCCGCTTCGGCGGTACATTATGTTGGCCACGTGATGGTCGACAACGTGCTGTATCAGGCGGAAAAACTAGCCCGCTCTGGCGATCAGGCCCTCGATCCCAACGGTTTCAAGGCCGCCAGGGCCGGCGCACGGTATGGCGTGCTAACCCTGCACCGTCCAAGCAATGTGGATGATCCTGTAACGATGGCGCGAATTGCCAGCGGATTGAGGGAAATTGCAGCGGAATTGCCGTTGATCTTCCCTGTGCACCCGCGTACCCGTGCCAATCTGGATAAATTCGGTATCGATCTGGGCCCCAATGTCATGCTGGTGGGGCCTCAGGGTTATATGGCCTTCCTGAACCTGTGGAAAGATGCCGCCGTAGTCCTGACCGATAGTGGTGGTCTGCAGGAAGAGACAACTGCTCTGGGCGTACCATGCGTGACCATACGCGAGAACACCGAACGCCCGGTTACGGTGGATGAGGGCTCGAATGTGCTGGTCGGCACGGATCCACAGCAGATGGTGGCACAAGTTCGGCTGATTCTCAGCGGAAAAGGCAAACAGGGACGCCGTCCTGCCCTGTGGGATGGCAAAGCCGCCGAACGTATCGTCGCCGTGCTGGCGGAGGTGCTGGCATGAGCGATGCAGCGATCGATCCGGGCCGGATTACCATGATGGGCTGTCAGATGGACAATCTGACGATGGAAGAAACTTTGCAACGCGTCGAGAGCTTTATCGCCAGCGGCAAACCTCACCAGCATGTGGTGGTGAACGTTGATAAGCTGGTGAAGGCCGACCGTGATCCGGAACTGCGCCGCATCATTAATGAGTGCGCACTGATCAACGTTGATGGCATGCCGGTTGTCTGGGCCTCGCGCCTGCTGGGCAAGCCCATCAAGGAGCGCGTGGCCGGGGTTGACTTGTTTGACTCGCTGATGGGCCGCGCAGCGGAGCGCCAGTGGCGCGTGTACCTGCTCGGTGCGCGTGAAGAGGTGGTGTCCGGCGTTAAATCTGTCTACGAGCAGCGCTACCCGAATCTGATTGTGGCCGGCTATCGCAACGGCTATTGGAAACCGGAAGAAGAGGCGGGGGTGGTTGAGGCGATTAGCGCAGCACGCGCCGATTTGCTGTTCGTAGCAATTAGCTCTCCCAAGAAGGAGCATTTCCTGGGGCGCTATCAGGAACAGATGAAAATTCCTTTTGCGATGGGCGTTGGCGGTACTTTCGACGTCGTGGTGGGACGAGTTCAGCGGGCTCCATTATGGATGCAGCGCAATGGCCTCGAATGGTTTTACCGTTTCCTGCAAGAGCCGCGCCGCATGTTCCGGCGTTATTTTATTGATGATATGGCGTTTATCGGTCTTTTCCTTAAGGAATGGATACGTCGCTAGCAGTTCCACGTTTATTTTTCTGGTGAAGGATTTTTTATGACTATTATCGCTGTTATCGGACTGGGCTATGTGGGCCTGCCTCTGGTGGTTGAATTTGGTAAACATGCCCGTACCATCGGTTTTGACATTGCACAAAATAAAGTAGATGCGTGCCTGCGCGGTACCGACCCCTCGCGTGAGCTGACCGACGAGGAAATGGCGGCATCGAAATTCGCTGAATACACGTCGGATCCTGCCAAGCTGGGCGAGGCCGATATCATTATCGTGGCGGTTCCAACCCCAGTCGATGACGCGCGCCAGCCTGACTTTACCCCGCTCATCGGTGCATCGCGCAGCGCTGGGCGCAACATGAAATCGGGCGCCATCGTAGTGTATGAGTCGACGGTTTATCCGGGCGCAACCGAAGAAATTTGCATCCCCGTGCTGGAAAAAGAGTCGGGCAAAACCTGGAAGAAGGACTTCTTCGTAGGCTACTCGCCGGAACGTATCAATCCGGGCGACCGTGAGCACACGCTGACCAAGATTCTGAAGATTGTTTCCGGTGATACGCCAGAGACCCTGGAAGCTGTGGCCAAGATGTATGAGAGCATCGTTATTCCAGGCGTGCATCGTGCTTCGTCGATCAAAGCTGCCGAAGCAGCCAAGGTGATCGAAAACACCCAGCGCGACCTGAATATTGCGCTGATGAACGAACTGGCCATCATTTTCGACAAGCTCGATATCGATACCAGCGAAGTGCTCAAGGCCGCAGGTACCAAGTGGAACTTCCTGAAGTTCAGCCCTGGTCTGGTGGGTGGCCACTGCATCGGCGTTGACCCTTATTACCTGACCCATAAAGCGGAGAAAATTGGCTACAACCCGCAGGTGATTCTGGCCGGCCGTCGTATCAATGATGGCATGGCGAAGTACATTGCCGAGCAGACCATCAAGAACATGATTGCTGCCGGCAGCTACATCAAGGGCGCCCGCGTGAACGTGCTGGGTCTGACCTTCAAGGAGAACTGCGGTGATCTGCGCAACTCCAAGGTGGCCGATGTGATCACGGAACTCAAGAGCTACGGCGTGGAAGTGTTCGTGCATGATCCGCATGCTGAGGCGGAAGGTGCCGAGCACGAATACGGCGTGCAGCTGACCAGCTGGAACGATCTGCCGCGTGCCGACGCAATCGTGGCAGCGGTGTCGCACAAGGAGTTCATTGCCATGGCTGCAGAAGACTTCGCTGCGAAGCTGGTCAAGGGCGGCTGTTTCATCGACGTTAAAGCTTGTTTTAACCAGGTAGCACTGGAGCAGGCTGGTTTGCGCGTCTGGCGCCTGTAAGATAGGGATGGACATGACTGCGTATCAAACCTTGCGCCAGCAATTGCTCACCCAGCCACGTAAGTGGCTGGTGACCGGGGTTGCCGGCTTCATCGGTTCGAACCTGCTTGAAACATTGCTGAAACTGGATCAGCAAGTAGTCGGGCTCGATAACTTTATGACGGGGCATCAGCACAATCTGGATCAGGTTCAGGCGGCTGTTAGTCCGCAGCAGTGGGCGCGCTTCCAGATGATCAAGGGTGACATCCGGGATGTGGAGGTATGCCGTCAGGCTAGTGCGGGTGTCAACTATGTCCTGCATCAGGCTGCACTGGGCAGTGTGCCCCGTTCCGTGGAAGATCCGATCACCACGAACGCCTGCAATATCAGCGGCTTCCTGAATATGCTCGTTGCCGCCCGTGATGCGGGGGTGGAGCGCTTTGTCTACGCCGCTTCCAGTTCGACCTATGGCGACCATCCGGCGCTGCCGAAGGTGGAGGATGCGATTGGCCGTCCGCTGTCACCCTATGCGGTAACCAAACTGGTCAATGAGCTGTATGCGGACGTGTTTGGTCGTACCTATGGCATGGCCACTATCGGTCTGCGTTACTTCAATATCTTTGGCCCGCGTCAGGATCCTGCTGGCGCCTATGCCGCAGTCATTCCCAAGTGGATTGCTGCCATGATTGCAGGCGAGCCGGTACGTATTAATGGCGACGGCGAAACCAGTCGCGATTTTTGCTATGTTGCCAATGCAGTGCAGGCTAATTTGCTGGCCGCAACGGTGAGCGAGGCAGAAGCTATTGGCCAGGTGTATAACGTCGCCGTTGGCGACCGTACCACGCTGAATGAAGTGTGCGAAAGCATGCGGGCTGCGCTGGCGCCGAAATTCCCCCATCTGGCGGATTTCAAGCCCAGTTATGGCGATTTCCGGGTGGGCGATGTGCGCCATTCGCAGGCTGACGTTTCCAAGGCCAAGCGCCTGCTGGGATATGCTCCCAGCCATCGTATCGCTGATGGTCTGCAGGAATCGCTGGCCTGGTATGTGTCACAGCTGAGCTAATGTATTAATGGCACAGGCACTGGCGCGAAGTATCCCGCCAGTGCCTGTGCTTATACCAGTACAATGGCGGCTTCTTCCATCTTATAGCTGAGGTGACGGCAGTGCTAAAGGCCGTTGCTTCCCCATTTCCTTTATGGCTGTCATTTCTCTCTCCTCCGCGCAACTGGCTTTTGGCCACGTCGCATTGCTCGATAATGCTGAATTCTCGCTTGAAACTGGTGAGCGCGTTGGACTGATCGGCCGCAACGGTACGGGCAAATCGTCTTTGCTCAAAATTATCTCTGGACGTACAAAACTCGATGACGGCCTGTTGGTTCAGCAGCAGGGCCTGAAGATAGCCTACGTCGAGCAGGAGCCCAGTTTCGATCCGGCCCAATCGGTCTATAGCGCTGTCGCACTGGGCATGGGCGCGCAGCAGCAATTGTTGCATGAATATGAAGCGCTGACTGCCAAGTTCGGGCAAGGTGACGACGAGTCGCTCATGGAGCGCATGCATGAATTGCAAGTGCAGCTTGATGCAACGGATGGGTGGAATATTTCCAATAAAGTGCAGACTGCGCTTGATCGCCTGAACCTGGACGGCGCGGCACTGCTTGGTACGCTTTCTGGCGGGATGCAGAAACGGGTGGCGCTGGCAGTGGCACTGGTGGCGGGCCCGGACGTGCTACTGCTTGATGAACCGACCAACCATCTGGACTTTGTGGCAATAGCCTGGCTAGAAGGTCTGTTGCGAGACTTTAAGGGTTCAGTTCTGTTTATTACCCACGACCGCAGTTTTCTTGATAATGTCGCCACCCGCATTATCGAGCTTGACCGGGGACGCCTGCTTTCTTACCCCGGTAATTTCAGTGCCTACCAGACGCGCAAGAGTGAACAGCTGGAGATTGAGGAAGTCGAAGCTGCAAAGTTTGATAAATTCCTTGCGCAAGAAGAAATCTGGATACGCAAGGGCGTCAAAGCGCGCCGGGTGCGTGATGAGGGGCGTGTGCGCCGGCTGGAGGCCTTGCGCCTGCAGCGTGCAGCCCGGCGGGAGCAGCAGGGCCAAGTCAGGCTGGAGCTTTCTGCCGGCGAACGCTCGGGCAAAATCGTCGCCGAGCTTGAGAATGTTTCCAAGAGCTTCGGTGAAAAATCCATTGTGCGGGACTTTAGCGCCACCATACTGCGCGGCGATAAGGTTGGTCTCATAGGCCGCAATGGCGCAGGGAAAACCACGCTGCTGAAAATGATCCTGGGTGAACTTGCACCCGATCAAGGCGTGGCACGCCTGGGGACGCGCTTGCAGGTTGCTTATTTTGACCAGATGCGCGCCCAGCTGAACGAAAATGCAAGTCTAATGGACACCATCGCCCCGGGCAGCGACTGGGTGGAGGTGAACGGCCAGCGCAAACACGTGATGAGTTACCTGGGCGATTTTCTGTTCGCGCCTGAACGCGCGCGTTCGCCAGTGAAGTCGCTCTCCGGCGGCGAGCGAAATCGCCTGTTGCTGGCCCGTCTATTTGCCAAACCAGCCAATTGCCTGGTGCTCGATGAACCGACCAATGACCTCGACATTGATACCTTGGAGCTGCTGGAGGAGTTGCTCGAGGACTATAGCGGAACGGTATTTCTCGTCAGCCACGATCGCATGTTTCTCGATAACGTGGTCACTCAGGTCATTGTGGCCGAAGGCGACGGAATGTGGCGCGAGTATGTGGGCGGATATACGGATTGGGAGCGTGTCGCCGCCGCGCCGGCAGCGGAAAAGAAAGTGTCCGGCAAGCCCGCTAGTGCAGTGCCCGTGGCAGCGCCAAGCGCGCCGGCCACGCCAGCGGCCAAACTCAAGAAATTGAGCTACAAGGAACAACGCGAGCTGGAAGCTTTGCCAGAACAGATCGCTTTACTCGAGGATGAGCAACGCGCTCTGTCGATTGCGCTGGCGGCCCCGGACATATATCGCCAGAATCCAGCTGAAGCCAAGCGCATGACGGCACGTATCGAAGAAATCGAGCTTCTGTTGCTGGAAGCGCTGGAAAAATGGGAGCAGATCGAGGCGCGCAGTCACCTTTGAATTGCGCTTCATCAAACCGTCCGCAGTGCGAATAGGAGAATGGGTTGACTGTGAATTTCAATATCAAGCATTTGTTCTGTGCGCTGCGGTCATGCTGTGGTCGTAAAAGGATGGCAGCATGACTAACCGTGCGGCGCTGGCGCGCATCCTGCCATTTGCCACCTACATGGCATTTATTGCTATAGCGGATGGCTTAAGTCGGGTTGGCATGAGTGCAGATACCTTGCGCTGGATTTATCCTGTCAAAATCACCGCTGTTTCAATAGTCCTCGTCGTATTTTGGAAACATTATCAAGAGTTGGTGGTGTTCCGTATCCGCTGGCGTTCACTATTCTTGTCTGCTGCTGCCGGGTTGCTGGTATTGTGGCTCTGGATAACATTGGATGCTGCATGGATGATAGTAGGGCACTCTGCAGGATTCGATCCGCGCGATGGCGGATACATTAACTGGTGGCTGGCGTCGGTAAGGTTGTTCGGGGGCGCATTGGTTGTTCCTGTTATGGAGGAACTTTTTTGGCGTTCGTTCTTGATGCGCTGGATAGTCGCACAAGATTTCAAGACGATTGTTCCTGCTACAATAAATTGCAAAAGTTTCATTGTTTCAGTGATATTATTCGGAATTGAGCACAATCAGTGGCTTGCAGGATTTGTCGCTGGCTGCGTTTATAGCTTGCTTTATATGCGCACAAATAAACTTTGGATACCCATATTGGCGCATGCAGTGACTAACGGTGGACTTGGAATCTGGATTCTGGTTTCTGGCCAATGGAGTTACTGGTAAGATATCGCAATATCGATTTTTTAACATTTCTCAAAGACGAATAATTCATGCAGAGCCCTTTGGACATTCACTCTGATCGCCATGTTAGGACTATGTTTGCACACGCCTTCGCAATGCTGCCCGCAGGTGTTGGAAAGGCTGGCTTTGTGCGTAGCTGTTGCCTAAGTGCTGTATTGATGGGGGCATTTGGCGTTAACGCACAGCAAGTTCAATCTGGAATTCATCCTTATGCGTCCATTGGAGAGTCTTACGACGATAACCTATTTCGTTTGAGCGACAACAATCCTGGTTATGGAGGCGTGCGCAGTGATCGATTTAGTCAACTGCAGGCAGGTTTGCTCATCAATGAAATGCTGGGCCGCCAGACGGTCAAAATTCAGGCCAATGCGAGTAGCGTGAAATTTCAGCATTTCACCCAGCTTGACTACAACGGCAAGGATGCTGAGGTCGAATTGGATTGGCAGCTTGGCAATCGTCTGCAAGGTACTGCAGGCTTGATGTATACGCAAATTCTTGCCCCCTATACTGACGTTCTGACTAGTGAGCGTAATCTGCGTATTCAGCGTGAAGAGTTTGCCACCGCTCGCTGGAGTTTTCACCCAAGCTGGCGTGCACGTTTGGGGTACACACGTGACGTCTATAGTTACGATTTAACTAGCCAGGCGTATAACAATCGAACTATAGGTTCCGGAGTGTTGGGGGTTGATTATCTTGCTTCTACGGGAAGTTCCGTTGGGGTGCAGATAGATCAGATTCGTAGTCGATACGATATTCTGCGTAGCATCAGCGGCCGTATGATCGATGCAGGGAATGATCAGGACGACGTTAAGCTGGACATTGACTGGCGTGTCACTCCAGTTACGAGTGTGCAATTTCTTGGCGGCTGGGCGAAGCGCAAACACGTCTATTTTACGGAGCGCGACTCCAGTGGGTTTAATGCCAAAATCAAAGCGGCCACTTCTGTGGATGGTCAGTTGGGTTTGAATGGTGCGCTCTGGCGAGAGTTTGTGGCGGTAGAGAGTTCAGTGGCCAGTTATGCGATGCAGTCTGGCGTTAGTGCAAATTTCTTCTGGAACTTAACCTCGAAGTTGCAGGCGACAGGAGAAGGTCGGTTTGAACGGCGCACTTACAGTGGTTTACTGGTCAGCGCAAGTTCGCTGGATGTGAGCGATCGTAATCGACGTATTTCCGCTGGATTGGTCTATCTGCCCTTGAACAAGTTGCAAGTTTCCGCTTCGGTCTATGAAGAAACACGTACTGGTCTAGCTTCTTTAGTACTTGGGAATGGTAACTACCGCGCCAAGGGCGTTACTTTAAATGTTAATGTGCAATATTGATAGTCGTCCCATGACCCTCAGTGATATTCCTTTAATTTCGTTTTTTCAGCGGGTGCTTGATCCATTGATTATCATGGGGACGCTTTATCTTTGTTCAGTAGCGTTCCATGAACCATTTACCGGTTACGCACTGGTCTTGATGATATTGGCGTTTTTTGTTTCTTCATCGGTCTATCAGTATGTCGATCCGTACCGTACCTGGCGTAGTGGGAGGATGTTCGCCTATGCAAGGGATACCGTAGTTGGTTGGTTGATCACGGTTGGAGTATTGTGCTTTATCGGGTCCGCTAGTGGACTGAATCGTCGCCTGGATAACCAGGCGGTACTTGTGTGGTTTCTGATTACACCGGTGATTTTGTTGTCCAGTCACTGGGCGCTGCGACGTGTAACCTTCGGAACCAGCAAAGACAATGAGGTGCGGTCGGTAGTCGTGGTTGGCGTAAACGAAGTAGGGTTGAAGTTTGCGAATGTATGCAAGCAGCACCCCAATTTGTTTCTAGATGTACTGGGCTTCTTCGATGACCGTGTTGAAGACAGAATTGCTGGAGGTGGGCGTGACCCTCTTCTTGGTAAGATGGTGGATATTCCGGCTTATGTGCGTGAGCACAATGTGAAGATGATCTTCATTAGTCAGCCGATTTCAGCCCAGCCCCGCATTCGAAAATTGCTCGATGAGTTGCAGGATACTACAGCTTCAGTATATTTCCTTCCAGATATCTACGTGTTTGATTTGATGCAAGCACGTTTCGACAGTGTCGGCGGCATGCCAGTGGTTGCAATTCGTGAATCGCCATTTACGGGCATGAATAGTATGGTCAAGCGTGTGAGTGATATTGTGCTTGCATTGATCATTCAGATTGCACTATTGCCGATAATGTTGGTTATCGCGCTTGCGGTGAAGTTGAGTTCTCCTGGGCCAGTAATATTCCGCCAACGTCGGTATGGTCTGTATGGCGAAGAAATTATCGTTTACAAATTCCGTTCAATGACCGTTACCGATGATGGCCCTACCGTTGTGCAGGCAAGGGTTAATGACGTGCGAGTGACACGTGTAGGCGCGTTTTTACGCCGTACCTCGCTCGATGAACTGCCTCAATTTATCAATGTTCTGCAAGGACGGATGAGCATCGTAGGACCGCGTCCACACGCGGTTGCGCACAATGAGCTATATCGCAAATTGATCAAGGGCTATATGTTGCGTCACAAAGTGAAGCCGGGTATTACCGGATGGGCACAGGTAAATGGATTGCGCGGAGAAACTGAAACCTTGGATAAGATGGAGGCACGCATTCATTACGATCTGGATTATTTACGCAAGTGGTCATTGTGGTTAGACATCTGGATTATCTTGAAGACTGTGCATGTTGTACTGAAGCGTGAGAATGCTCACTGAGTTGTAGGTTTTGCCGACATGTGTAGGGGTATTTACCATTGAATAATTAGGTGAGTAGCGGATCGCTTGCTATTTATAATATTGACAATCATGGAGCTTAGCATGCATACTTCTTTTTGAGTATTTGTGGTTTTTTGTCAATATTAATTGCTATTAATTATCGTTGTGTCAGGAGCGCTGTTAGCATAGGTAGCAGATAGCAGTCGTTTTAAGGGCGCACATTTTGGAATATCGAGGATAAATACGTTGAACCAGATCAGAAAGGCAAACTCAATGAACCGTGCTAAAACTCTTGCGGCGTTATTATTTTTCGCCGCTGGCATGAGTGCTTGTGGTAACAAGGAATCCAAGCCTGGTCAGGCGCTGGTTCGCGTCAATGGTGAGGAGATCACTGTTTCTCAGTTGAATGAGGAATTGCAGCGTGCAAATGTTCAAGCGCCCCAGCAGGAGGCGGCCAGTAAGCAGTTGATCGAGTCTTTAGTAGACCGCCAGTTGTTGGTGAACGAAGCGCTACAGGATAAGTTGGACCGCGACCCTAAGGTCGTGCAAGCAATTGAACGGGCCAAGGCATTAATTATTGCTCAATCCTATTTACAGAAAAAGTTGGGACCTCCGACCAAACCTAGTGCAGCGGATGTGGAAGCTTACTTTAATCAACATCCGGAATTTTTCACCAATCGCAAGCAGTTTGATATGAATGAACTGGTCTTTGCGACCAAGGATATGAATGACACTTTGAAATCGGTAATCGACGGTGCTAAGTCGCTGGAGGAGGTTGCTAGCTGGATGGAGCAACACAAAGTGGCGTTCGGGCGTACCCAAATTTCTCGTACTAGTGCTGACCTGCCATCTGAACTGGTCAGCAAGCTGGTTGGAATGCCTCGTGGTCAGCTGTTTATTATTAAGGAGGGCGAACGCAGTCTGCTGGTAGTTATCTCTGAAATTAAAGATGCGCCAGTGAAGTTGGCTGCTGCTGCCAACCAGATCGAGCAATATCTGGTCAACAAGAAAAATAAAGATGCGGCCGATGCTGAATTGGCGCGTCTACGTGGTAAGGCAAAGATCGAATACCTGAATGGTCGTCAGCCACCGGAGAAAGTCACGGCATCGGCTAGCGCAAGCGCATTAACTCAAGCGCCTGCCGAGGCTGCTCAGGCGCCTGCGGTCGGTGGCACAGATAAGCCCGATGTGAAATCTGATGATGCGGCGACTGCGCGCGGCGTTACTGGACTGAAATAAATTTCTATGACCGATAAAAGGTAACATAATGATGAAACAACTGACTAAATGGCTCGCTTTGCTGACAGTGTTGCTAATGATTGGCAATACTCAAGCTGCGGATGCAGTGCTGGGGGCCGGAGATATCCTCAAGATATCTGTGTACGGAAACCCAGACTTGGCGACCGAAACGCGGGTCAGCGATGCAGGAACGATTACTTTCCCGTTGCTGGGACCTGTCGAAATTGGCGGTTTGACCGCGATCGGTGCCGAGAAGAAGCTGGGAGGGCTGCTTGAAACAGGCGGCTTCTTACGCAAGGCTCAGGTTAATATACTCATCACGCAGATCCAGAATCAACAGATTTCTGTGTTGGGGCAGGTAAATCGTCCTGGCCGTTATCCTATAGAGGGACGTCGCAGTATCTTAGATATGCTGGCTATGGCTGGCGGTATTGCTGCTGATGGTGGCGATACTGTTTCGCTGATACGCAAACGCAATGGCGCTACTACCAAGGATGTGGTCGATATCATTGGCATGGTGCGGACAGGGGAGTTGGAGAAGGACTTTGAGCTGGCTGCGAATGATGTTCTGTATGTTGAACGTGCGCCTCGTTTTTATATCTATGGTGAGGTTCAGCGTCCGGGACCGGTGCGTCTTGAGCGCGCCATGACAGTACTGCAGGCTTTGTCGGCCGGCGGCGGTTTGACGCCGCGCGGAACAGAGCGTGGCATGGTCATCAAGCGTCGCGATATCAATGGCAAGCAGCAGGTGCTTGATGCCAAACAGGATGACTTGGTGCAGCCTGATGATGTCGTATATGTTAAGGAAAGCCTGTTTTAAACCGTGGGCCTGAGTTAGTACTATGTATTGCCCGGGCTTCTGTATGCAATTCTTGTGAGAGTGTTTTCATGAACCCTACCCAATTCCTGCACGTCATGCGCGCCCGTAAGGGAATCGTGCTTATGGTGCTGTTGGTTACGGTCGTTGCCACGACCATCGTTAGTCTCGTTCTACCTAAAACCTATAAAGCTACTGCTTCTATCTTGTTAAACTATAAAGGCGTTGACCCGGTGACTGGGTTGACAATGCCTGGGCAATTGATGCCCGGGTATATGGCAACCCAGACAGATATCATCGGTAGCAAGAATGTCGCATTGCGAGTTATTGATCGGCTTGGTTTGGCGAACAATCCGACTGTCATTGAACAGTTTAATGATTCCACGCAGGGGAAAGGTAACATACGTGACTGGCTGGCAGATATCTTGCTGAAAAAATTGGAGATCGCCCCATCCCGCGAAAGTAGTGTTGTGGAAATTAGTTTTAAGGGCAATGACCCTGCATTTGTTGCAGTGGTCGCTAATACGTTTGCTGATGAGTATCAGAAAGTAAGCGTGGCACTGAGAGTCGAACCATCAAAAAACGCTGCGGCTCACTTTAATGAGCAGCTGAAGCAGCTGCGCGATAATGTTGAGGCAACCCAGGCACGCCTTTCCAAATACCAACAGGAAAACGGTATCGTTAGCGTTGATAATCGACTCGATGTGGAGACAAACCGTCTGAACGATTTGTCTGCTCAGTTGGTGGCTGCCCAGGGCCAGCTTATGGAGGCCAACTCGCGAGCCGGTATAGCAAATGGCTCGACAGATTCGCCGGATATTAATGGCAATCCACTGGTACAGAATCTACGGATAGGCCTTGGAAATGCAGAGAGCAAGCTTGCTGAGATGGCGCAACGGTTGGATCGGAATCATCCGCAATACCAAGCTGCAAAAGCTGAAGTGGAGAAGCTACGTACCGATCTTAATGCGGCAATCAAGAGCGCCGGCAGTAGTGTAGGCAATAATGCGACCATTTTCCGTCGACGTGAAGCGGATGTCCGTGCTGCATTACAAGAGCAGAAACGCAAGGTCTTGGAGCTCAACCGTACCCGAGATGAGCTTGGTGCCCTAGCTAAGGATGTGGAAAATGCCCAACGTGCGTTCGATATTACATCGCAGCGTTTTTCTCAGACTCATCTTGAAGGTCAAAGCGAGCAGTCCGACGTAGCTATCCTCAACCCTGCTGTTGCACCGCTCGATGCGGCAGGTCCTAAACTATTTCTCAATGTTGTGCTGTCGATTGTACTAGGCTCGATGCTTGGCACAGGTCTGGCACTGGCAGCCGAACTGCTTGACCGACGCGTTCGTTCGGAGACCGATTTGACTGAGGCATTGGAAATTCCTGTGTTTGGGGTGATTGATTGGAATGTCACTAGTCGCAAGCCTAGCCGTTTGCGTAATCTGTTGTCGCAACGTCGTCTGCGCTTGAATTAATAAGGAACTGTTATGAATGCTCCAGTCCAATCTGTTTCTTCTGCTTCAACTCCGAAGCCGCGTGGATCGGATTCTAGTATCGGTGGCCTGTTACTAGAGTCGGGGAAAATTACGCCCGAGAATGCTGAGCGGGTTTTACGTATGCAAAAGGAACTTGGTATTCGGTTTGGCGAGGCAGCCCAGCGCCTCGGGCTGATCACCGAGGGCGATATCCAGCAAGTGCTGGCACGTCAGTTTGACTATCCATATCTGCAGGCTGGCGAGGGAACATACTCGCCCAAGCTGCTGGCGGCATATCAGCCATTCAGCAATCAGGTAGAGCAGCTGCGCGCCATCCGCAGCCAGCTGATGCTGCGCTGGTTCGCACGGGGCCATAAAGGCCTGGTGATTATTGGCGTGGATTCCGGCGAAGGCACCAGCCTGTTTGCCGCTAATCTGGCAGTGGTATTTTCCCAGTTGGGTGAGCAAACCCTGTTGGTAGATAGCAATCTGCGCAAGCCTAGCCAGCATGAAATCTTCGATCTGAAGTCCCGTCAGGGCTTGTCCGATATTCTGGCTGGCCGTGCCGATACCGATGTTGTGGCCAAGGTCGATGCCTTCGTCGATTTGTCGGTACTGGTGGCTGGTACCTTGCCGCCTAATCCACAGGAACTGCTGAGCCGTAGCAGTTTTGCGGCGCTGACGCCACGTCTCGATCAGCATTTCGATGTGGTGCTGTATGATGTGGCGCCATTCTCGGTGGGCGCGGATGCGCTGGCAATCGCTTCGCGCGTTGGTGGCGTACTCGTCGTGGCACGGAAGAATCATACCCGGATCGAGGACATTAACTTGCTGCGCGAGCAGATGCGGCACAGCGGCGCGGAAGTCATCGGCTCGGTGCTGGTCGACTTTTAATCGTCTCATTAAAAAAGCCGGCTATGCCGGCTTTTCTATCGGGTTGCTACCGATGCCCCTTCCGACTAGGCTTCCCCGGCCTGAACAAAGTGGTGCTGCGCTGATTATCCTGTTGGTAGTGGTTCTGGGCGCTGCGACTTTGCTCATGCGTTTTGCTGAACGCCTGAATGTTGATCAGCGTCGTGAACACATCACCTATCAGCGCCTGGCAGCCGCGCGCGACGCGCTGGTGGGGTACGCGGTATCTCATGGTCGTCTTCCTCGCCCTGCAGCCTCATCCCGCGATGGTCGGGAGGCGGAAGCGCCTTGTTCTACTGATGCAGACTGCACAGGCTTTATTCCGTGGGTGACCTTGGGTATCGATGGCGTGGATGGATGGTGGCACTTGCTACGCTACAGCGTGACGCCCGCCCTTACGGGCCTGGAGGTGCAGCGCGACGTCGTGCCGAATCGGACAGTAGCAAGGCGTCTTGCTAACGGTGAACTGGTGTATGTGGTGGGGCAGGAAGAGTGTTCGAATGCGCTGCTGTGTGCACCTGCTGTTGTGTTCTCGACCGGTAAGAACAATTTCGGGGTGAGTCCGCAAGGGCTGCTACAGGAACCGAATACCGGTGATGGCAGTAATATTGACGAACTGCATAACGTCACCGCATCGCGCAACTATATTAGCCGGGAAAAAACTACGGAAGTTGCCGCTATAGGGGGCGCGTTCGACGATCTGGTAGTGTGGGTCGATGTCGGGCGCTTGCTGTCGTCTATGGATAAGACATTTCAACTTCGCGGAAAGTAATACGCGACTATTTAATAGCCCTGGGATTAACGATGAATATTCTTGTGACGGGCGGTCTGGGCTACATCGGCTCCCATACCTGTGTTGAATTAACGCTGTCCGGGCACACTGTAGTGGCGCTGGATAATCTCTGTAATAGCCATCGTTCCGTGGCGGAGCGGGTAGGCCGCATCACCGGGCAGCCACTGGACTGGGTGGAAGCCGATATCCGTGATCGTGCGGCAATGGAAGCGCTGTTCTCGGCGCGCCAGTTCGATGCAGTGATTCATTTTGCCGGCTTGAAAGCTGTGGGCGAATCAGTTGAGCAGCCGCTGCGCTACTACGACAACAATGTGACGGGTAGTCTGGTACTGTTTGAAACCATGGCCAAATTTGGCGTGAAGACGCTG
>Ga0187843_10000315_pt1 | contig 36290 bp, 31 predicted proteins | sample SpaLakP09_SKY_43_FD_134516 | JGI IMG/M metagenome (GOLD analysis project Ga0187843, IMG submission 134516) | Oligotrophic lake water microbial communities from Sparkling Lake, Wisconsin, USA - SP09_SKY_43 | ecosystem: Environmental > Aquatic > Freshwater > Lake | place: USA: Sparkling Lake... | reverse complement strand
CAAGTGTAAATAATACAAGTGTAAATAATACAAGTGTAAATAATACAAGTGTAAATAATACAAGTGTAAATAATACAAGTGTAAATAATACAAGTGTAAATAATACAAGTGTAAATAATACAAATGAAACTATTAAGAAACAACTAATAAAGAAAACTATTAAAAGAAAATATACACTTGGTAAATCAAAATTAAAAAAAACTGTTGCGGTATTAATAAAAGATAGAGGAACTAGAAAAAAAATTATTTCAGCTCAAAAGGATTTAAAGAGAAAACCCATAAATGACGTTAAAACATATTTGAGAGATCACAATTTAATTAAAATTGGCAGTAATGCACCAAATGATGTCATTCGTAAATTATACGAGTCTTGTATGTTAGCTGGAGAGATTACAAACAGCAATACAGATATATTGTTACATAATTTAATTAAAGAGGATAAAGAAATATAATTATCTCCTTTTATTTTAATATGGAAACAACTAAAAACGAACTGCCGCCGTATGCGAAACAATTTTTTTATAAATTAAAATCATATTTAGATACACAGATATATTATTATGGTAGTATACAGCGTAACGATTATTTTCCACAATCAAGCGATATAGATGTTGATGTATTTACTGATAATGAATCCAGTACTATTTCAAAATTGCAAACGTTTTTAGGTGTTGAAAAATTCAAATTTAAAAAGTTTGTATATAATTTACATAAATCAAATAAAATTGTTTATGGAAAAAAAATAAAATATGAAGATAAAAAAAATAATTTCACTACTGAAATATCTATTTATTTAAATAAAGATAAAGAGGGAGTTTTATTAGAACATAATTCGAAAAGAATCTTACCAATTTACGTATCATACCTCCTCATATTTTTAAAAACAATATATTATAAATTAGGTATTTTGCCAAATAATATATATATATATTTTAAAAATATATTAATGGATCACATGATAACTGGGAAAAAATCTGAATTTATTATTACAGAGATTTCATAATCATAAAACAAATAATTACAAATAATTAACTATATCAATAATAATAGAATATAGTAAATTAAATTAAAGAGAGAAATACAATATATATAATGGCACTTATAAAGGAGTACTTTGAATTAACAAAAAAATACCAAGATGACTACGGAGAAAATACAATTGTTTTAATGCAAGTAGGTTCTTTTTTTGAAGTATATGGAATTTATGATGCAAAAATAGAAACCATGACGGCAAGTAAAATTATTGATTTTTCGCAAATTTGCGAATTAAATATTGTGGATAAAAATACATGTGTCGGTCAATCAAACGTAATGATGGCTGGTTTCAAAGATTTTAGTATTGAAAAATACGTCAAAAAAATCCAAGATTCAGGATTCACCGCTGTTGTATATGTTCAAGATGAAGCAGCAAAAAATACGACACGTAGTTTAGCAGGTATTTTTAGTCCTGGCACATATTTTCAAACAGAATCGCCTAATTTGACCAACTCGATTACTTGTATTTGGATAAATTTAATAGAAAACAAAATATTATTAAAGGGTAAATTTGTTGTTGTTGGAGTAGCCAATATTGATATTTATACTGGAAAAACGAGTATATTTCAATTTAAAGAAACGTATATGAACAATCCTACTACCTATGATGAGTTAGAAAGATTTATTTCTATTTATAATCCAAGCGAAGTCATTTTAATATCGAATATACCCCAAGAAAAAGAAATGGATTATATTATTAGTTACGCAGGTATAAATTGTAGTCTCATTCACAAAATTCATATTAACGAGACCTGTAAAAATGAAAAAATGAAAAGAGTGTTAAACTGTGAAAAACAACCGTATCAAAAAGAAATTCTCTCCAAGTTCTATAAATTTGATGATTATGATGTATTTGTTCAAAATTTTTATGAATATAATATCGCTACACAATCATTTTGTTTTTTATTAGATTTTGTGTATCAGCATAACCCTCATCTTGTACATAAAATTTCAGAACCTATTTTTGAAAATTGTTCTACAAGACTCGTATTGGCCAACCATACCTTAAAACAACTGAATATTATCAATGATGGAAATGTAAAACCGAGCAAATATTCTTGTGTTTCTCAAATGTTAAATGAATGTCAAACACCTATGGGCAAAAGAACATTTATCTATAATATTTTGAATCCTGTTTGTGACGAAGAATACTTACAAAGAGAATATGATATTACCGAACATTATTTGACAAAATACGATGATTATCATAGTTTCTTAAAAAATACTCTCTCTACAATAAAAGATATATCTAAATGGGAAAGACAAATTTTCTTAAAAAAAATATCACCTAAAGCATTTTATAATTTGTATAATAATATTTTAACTATTAAAAATATTTATGGAAAGATTCGTGAAGACGCACAAATAATGGATTATTTATACATTTTTGAAAAAAATATTTTGAATATTGGTACATTTTGTGATAATATAACAGAATTTATTACTACGAATTTATCTCTTGATTTAGCTTGTGACTTGGACCAGACGCAAAATTTCGAAATTAATTTTATTCGAAACGGTATTGATGCGGAATTAGACAAAAAAACAGAAATATTAAAAGAGTGTGAATTAAAATTAGCATCTATACAAGCCTACTTGAGTTCAATAGTAGAAAATAAGGAGAAAAAAAACAGTAAGACACTTGATTTTGTTAAAATTCATGAAACAGAGAAAAATAATTTTAGTTTGCTTTGTACCAGTCGTCGTTGCAAATTATTACAAGAAGCATTACCAAAAGACCCATCTATTGTAAAATTAAGTTACGATGAATCCAGCAAAACGAAAAAATTTGATTTTAAAATTTCAAAAACGCAATTTAGTTTTGAAAAACAAAGTAGTACGAACAATTGTATTGTAGATGAACAAATCAACCTCCTTTGTAAAATGTTTACAAATAATAAAGTTTCTATGAAGGATGTAATTACAACCGTTTTCAATCAATTTATTCAACATTTCGAACAATATCAAACACATCTCGATAGTCTCATCAACTTTATTACGTTAATAGATATGTTATTTACAAAGGGTTTTATTGCTAAAAAAAATAATTATTGTAAACCACATATTGTTACATCCGATAAATCATTTATAGATGCAAAGCAGCTTCGTCACTGTTTAATTGAAAAATTTGAAACGAATGAGCTATATGTAACAAATGATATTGTTTTGGGAAATGATGAAATTAATGGGGTTCTGCTTTATGGAACAAATGCTGTCGGTAAAACCAGTTTTATACGAGCAATAGGAATTGCTATTATAATGGCACAAGCTGGGTTATATGTTCCTTGTTCCGCGTTTACTTATAAACCATATAAATATATATTTTCGCGTATCATTGGTAATGATAATATTTTCAAGGGGTTATCTACGTTTGCCGTCGAAATGTCCGAACTCCGAACCATATTACGTCTCACAGATGCGAATAGTTTGGTGTTAGGTGATGAATTATGCTCTGGGACGGAAACTATGTCCGCTATTAGCATTTTTGTTACCGGAATTCAACAACTACATAGATGTAGAAGTAGTTTTATTTTTGCGACACATTTACACGAAATCGTGGATTATGAAGAAATTAATTGCTTGAAAAGTGTTGTCATTAAACACATGTCCGTTATTTATGATAAGGAGAATGATATGCTTGTATATGACCGCAAACTGAAAGATGGGGCGGGAAGTAATATGTATGGACTAGAAGTATGTAAATCATTGAACCTTCCAGAAGATTTTATTAACGCTGCCTATGATATACGTGCTAAATATTGCCCTACAACTGGAAGTATTCTTTCTCTAAAAACAAGTCATTATAATTCAAAAAAAATTGTCAATATGTGCGAAAAATGTGGTAAGAATCCTGGGAAAGAGGTTCATCATTTACATCACCAAACAGAGGCAAATGTTGACGGGGTTATTTATAATTGTGATGGAATATTTCATAAAAATAATTTAGCTAATTTAATGACACTTTGTGAGAGTTGCCATGATGAAATGCATAAAACTTCTAAAAAAGGGATAAAACGTGTTAAAACCACAAAGGGTTATAAAATTTAATATACAGTTATTTTATATGGCTGTTAATTGCAATAATTCAAGTTATGAAGACAAATTACGTATGACTGATTTTTTAGAAAATAAATTGTATTTACAAAATCAAAATTGCTGTGATGCTGATAGTTGTGATAAATTATCTGTTGAGTATCAAAAATTAATGTATAAGTGTAGAGACATTTACGGTAAAGGTCTTGAAACGGATGAAAAGGGTAGAATTATAGATTCTAAAACACTTTGTGATGGGATTGAAGAAAAACGAGATAAATTAAGCAAACTCTCATCAAGATATAGAATTGTGTCACCTGGTAATATTAATATGATTCGTCATAGAAGTAGAGGTGGCAAAAGAAAATTTACTAAAAATAAACGTAATAAAAATAAGCGTAATAAAAATAAAAGTAATAAAAATAAAACTTGTAAAAATCGTACTAGAAGAAGATATCATTAAATTATAACATAAATTATATAATTTAATGTTTACAGGTCTTTTGTTTAGATATATTTTTATTCGATTTTTTTGATTTGTTATTCGTTTTATTTGTTTTTTTAGTTTTTGTATTTTTTTGTTTATAACGTTTACTATGTTTGCCTCCAAACTTCGCACCAGGGCAACTTAAATCAGGCATTACACTATTATTAAACGGGTCCACCATTTTTCCTTGCTGTGGACATAAATCACCTGATAAAGGTACCATTTGTTGTATTAACGTATTAAATGCTTGTAATGTCATTCTTCTATCTTCCGCAATAGGACCTCCTAATTTAGGCATTGAAGGGGGCGTGAATTTAGGCATTGTTTTTACTACTTGTTGTGCTACTGGGATAGCTTGTTTTGTTCTTACTTGTTGTTGTGGTAATGGAGATTTCAATAATGATGAAAAAAACCCGCCCGTTTGTGTTAACAAATTAGAAGCATTCGGGTCAACTTTGTTTAATTGGTTATCTATTAGTGCATCTATATCTGTTGGCGTCTCTCTAGATCTATTTACATCAAAAAAGATAGCTTTATACGTATTATTAAATCCTAATATTAATCTACAAACAGTGCTTTTAGTAGGCGTTCTTAAAACTTCTTTAGATATTCCCATTCCTTTAATAAAATTAATAATATCCACCGCATTTGTATATACGATATCTAAGTAAATTGTATGTGATAAAGGATTTGGAGCATATACTCTACCTTTATAATTTAAACAATGTAAATTACCAGAATAATTCACATTTGGTTTAGGACGCATAGTCAGTTGAGGAGCACATGCTTCTGATACAATAGAACGCATTTGTGGGTCATTTGAACAAGGATGTTCAAACCCTGATTTTGGATATAGCGGATTTTTTGGAGGCAACGCAGGCACAGGGTCACCATTTGTATTAATTCTTAAATATAATATTTTATTGTTTTTTATAAAATTACAAAATTTCGATGCTACTGAACTACTCATACAACGAGGAGCACCTAAACTGATACAAATAATATTGTCTGCTAATACATTATATGGAGCGGAATTATAAGGGGCTGTTTGTTTTATTCCCATCCATAAATAAGCAAAGTTTGAACACATCGCACCTCCAAGCGAATGGCCTGTAGTAAATATTTTCACTGAATTTGGTTGTGAAGCTTGTAAAAAATCAGTAGCCAAATAACGCATCGCTTCAATAATTGTATGAATCATTTCCGTTGTAGGTTTAAAAATTCCATAAAGAAATTGTTCGGGATTTCCAGCTGAATCTTTACAAACCGTAAGAGGGACGATTGAAGTGGGTTTGCTATAAAGAGCCGCTGTTTTTGCGCTATACGTGCCTCTAAATAATAAAAATAATGTATTAGGCATTCTTTTATCCGCAACAACATATATTTCGCCATAATTGGACCAACCAATCGAAATGTACTTCACAAAGTGTGGTTGGGTGGGTTGTCCGGGCAACAAAAAGTTAGTTTGACCAGGAACATCGCCATTAATTATATTGATATTTTGAGGCATATTGAGAGCTAAAAAATCTATATAATTTTTTCCTTTATATTCATACTCGTAATTAGCAAATATATCTTGTGGGGATTTATCTAAACCAAATAATGTTTGGTCATCTAATAATAAAGATAAATTATTTTGAGAAACACTGTTGATTGATTCTAAAATTTTAGGTAAAATAACAGAACCTGTGATAGCATTATATTTGTTTAAAAAATTATTATCATTAAAATATGCCAAACGCGATAAAACAGCTCCTAAAAATGAAATAAAATGGACATCTCCATATTTTTCCGCCTTTCTGCTTAAATTATTTATTGTATTAAACATATATTATATTATTAATATATTTTTAATATATTTTTAATGTCTACGGTGCGACTTTTTATTATGTTTGCGGGATTTTTTACCACGTCTTTTCTTTGTGATATTTTTAACACCAGAAGCAACATTTTTAACCCCTTTAAGCCCTAAGTCGAAACCAGTGGCTAATGTTCCATACACTGCCGATACACCTTTTTCTAACACTGGCTTGGATTTTTGGGCGACAACTTTAGCAGCAGTGCCTACATTTGTTAACCCTTTTTCAACGAGGGGGAGTGCCCTTTCCGAAGTGTTTTTAATATTTTTCAAAATACTAGAACGACGATTTCTACGCGATTTGGACATATAAATTATATATATATAAAATATTTACTTTTATATATTGAAATGAATGGAAATACACAGAAAAAAGTTCTAAAGATAGCAATTGTTTTGTTATTACTATTTTTATTTATTCTTTTTATTTACCAAAACAAAAATGATTTATTACAGGAAGGGTTTGAAACTGACGCGATTCTTACTACAAATGATGCATTTTGTGAAAGCCATCGCGGGTCAAGTAATACGTTAGATGAAGATTGTGGTAAATTAACGCAGCGCAATTGTAAATCTACGTCATGCTGTGTATTTACAAGCGAGAATAAATGTGTTGCCGGTGGTCAAGGAGGTCCGACATTTAATAGTGACGCAAATGGTAAAACAAAGCAGTTGGGATATTACTATTTTCAAGATACATGTTACGGACCTAATTGCCCTTAATAATTTTATAATTTCATAATTTTATAATTTCATAATTTTATAATTTCATAATTTTTATAATTTTTTGATTACAATATTGGAATCGCTTGCTAACTCTTGAACAATTGGATTATTGTTATATTCTTCTAAATAAATGACTTCTTTGATCCCACATGCTGCGATGGATTTAAAACAATTGATACAAGGATAATGTGTTACGTAGATTATTGCTCCTTCTAAACTAGTGCCGCGTTTCGCGCAATCGGTTATTGCGTTGATTTCACTGTGGATAATGGATTGCTCGTGGTTATCTTCGACGCGACTTATATGTGGCGCACCAGGAATGAAGCCATTGTAACCCATTGAGATTAGACGGTTGTTTTTTACGATTGCCGAGCCGACATGTAATCGTTGACAAGGAGACCTACATGATGCGAGAAGAGAGATAGACATAAAATATTCATCCCAGTCGAGACGGGTATTTTGTTGGTCTGTTTTAAATTTTTGAATAGTTTGTAACATATTTAAATATAATATGAAAAATTATATTTAAATTTTAAATGTATATTTACTTTATTATCCTACTCTCGTTAAACAGTAAGAGCCATTTACTGTTGAGGCAGCACCTGTACCTGTAAAACTATAAGTTACTGAATATGTTATACTGGATGTGACGGTAGTATAAAACCCATGACAATCAGATATACTACATGCAGATGAACTGCTTATTGCACTATTATAACCTGTACTATTAGCAGAAGAAAGGGTGGTTGAACTTAACGTTACATTTATTAACTTACCATTCAAAGTAACAGTACTAACTCCAGTAGTAGAAAAAAAACTCGCACTCATTACATTAGTAAATATATATGAACCAGGAGGGACACTTACAGTAAAAAGTGTAGTAGTACCTGCTGTTGCAGGTGCTACTGTTGAATAGTTAGTACTTACCATAATAGAGCCAATGCTATTATAAGAAAAATCTGGTGTATTATTTCCATTACCTAATTTATAAGACATTTTATAATATAATAATATAATATTATTATATTCTAAAGTAAAAATTGAACAAAAATATAATTTATAGATATTTAAATTTATTATAATAATTAAATAGGCCAATATATTATAACTACTCCATTTCCTCCATTTCCTCCATTACCTGTTCCTTGAAAGCCACCATTATATCCACCGCCACCTCCGCCACCGTATCCTTGAGAGATTGAATTATAACCATTACCACCAATAAATCCTAAACCTGCTCCTCCTCCACCACCTGTTCCATTACCACCACTACCACCACTAAAAACTGCTGCATTTCCACCTCCACCCACAAGTAAAGTTGATGATGGTGAGTAAAATGGAATAGAAACTGGAATTGAATTCAAAGAATAATAAGAATCACCGCCTGTAGTACTATTACTACTTTCTCCAGGATTTCCTCCACCACTATTAGTTCCACCGCTAGCTACACCTCCTGGACCACCACCAGCTCCACCACCACCACCATAAATTGAATTGATAGATCCTCCATTACCACCACTAATTGTAGGTACTCCTATACTACCTGCATTGCTAGTATAAGTACCAAAAGAAGAATTCAAAATAGAAGAATCTGCAGCAGCCGTTGGAGTTGTTGATGCACCAACTCCTCCATTTCCAACTGTAATAGTAAATAGACCACTTGTTGGTGTTGGTGAAGGTTGATAAACAGTTACACCACCACCACCACCACCTGTACCTTGAACGCCAGTACCACCACCTGTACCCCCACCGCCACCTCCTACTACAATTATTACAATATTAGACGGTATAGTTTCTACAAATTGTATTGTAGCTGACGCTGCTGCTGTATTACTAAATACTTCAAAAACATAACCTGTGTAAAAGGCAGTACTGTATGTTGTTATTGTAGTATTTGAAATATTTGTTGTTATAATGTTTGAAAAAGATGCAAATAGTAATTTTAGATCTTGACCAGTTTTAGCTATAAAATTTGTAGAAAAGTCTATATAAGATCCCTCTGATGCAGAAGCGAATATAGAACCTAAATCTTGACCGCCTGCTATTTTAAAACCTGTAATAACTCCTGAACTTCCACCTTGAAATATTGCGGATAAATCTTGATAAACACCTGAACCATTTTTACAAATATAATTAGTTGTAACAGTAGACATATTACATTATTATAATAAAAATATAATTTTATTTTATGGATATGGAATCAGTAAATAAGCTATACCATTTCCTCCATTTCCTCCGGGCGATACTCCTGAACCACCACCCCCACCCCCACCATAAGTTCCATCTGTTCCTAAACTTGTCACACCACCATTACCACCATTACCACCATAACCATAAGTTATTGAAGAACCTGAAATTGATGTTGTGGAACCACTACCACCAGTTCCACCAGTATTATCGATTGCATCTGAACCAGAACCTTCCTGTCCACCACCACCACCACCACCATAACTTGCACCATTACCTCCTCCATAACTTGCACCACTAGTGCCACCACCTCCACCTTGCAACAAATTTGTATTACCGTCATCACCTGCAATCCCAAATATTGCATAATCAGAATACGAACCGACGCCGGCAAGGGTAATAGTTGTACCTGTTGAATTTACTGTAGGTGTTCCTCCTGTTCCTATTACGAAAGTTAAGGTACTATTTGCATTGACAGCAAAATTATTATTACTTCTAATTCGACCTCCTCCACCTCCTCCACCTCCTAAATTGTACTCAGCAGGAAAATCAAACACAAACTCACCATTTCCTCCCACACCTCCACCACCGACTATATAATAAGTTATATTAGTTAAATTCTGACTAAAGATAAAATTTGTGTCATTAGTTATAGTTATAAGATAACTACCGTTTGAATAAGTAACTGTAGGACTACCATATGTAATGGTAAAAGGTTGAATTGCTTGAAATATACCAGATAAATCCTGACCGCTACTAGCTTTAAAATTAGTAGAAAAATTTATATATGGCCCACCTGATGCAGAAGCGAATATAGAACCTAAATCTTGACCGCCTGCTATTTTAAAACCTGTTGTAATTCCTGCATTACCACCTTGAAATATCGCGGATAAATCTTGATAAACACCTGAACCATTTTTACAAATATAATTAGTTGGCATATTATATTATTATAATAAAAATATAATTCATTATACTTTAAATTACATTTAATCAAAATTTTTGGTAAAACCTTTTATTTAAAAGATAGAAAAAAAATTGAATTAAATTTAAATTTAATTTAAAAACATATAAGAATAATATACTATACAATATATAAGAGATGATAATCCCTATTAAATGTTTTACTTGTGGTACCGTTATTGCCGATAAATACCGTTACTATTTAAAAGAAGTACGTAAGCAGAAATTAGCCAAAAGAGGAAATGATGAATCTGTAGATATTGATAAAGTATTGTATTTAACACAAGAGTTTCATGAAAAAACACCTGAAGGTGAGGTATTGGATCAACTAGGAATGAGAAAAATGTGTTGTCGTAGACATTTTCTTACACATGTTGATATCGAATAATTTCTTGATATAATATATAAAATGGTTAAAAAGAATTCTAGAAGACATCAAAAATTATATAAAATGAAAGGATGTTCAAAAACGCGTAAATGTCATTTAGGTGGAAATATTAGTGATTTAAATTTAGCATATCCTTCAAATAATATTCAGTCAGTACCGAATCCTTTTTTAGCATATACTGGTAAAGGAGGCGCTAGTCCTTTTAATTTAGCATATCCTCAAAATGTAAATGGAGTAAATCCAGAGTATCCAAATACAGGACCGCCAAGTGGTGGATTTAATTTTTTAAATCCGCAAGGAAATCAGCACGGAGGAGCATGTGGAATGTGTGGTTTAATGAAAGGAGGAACATGTAGTACATGTAGTACATGTAGTTTAATGAAAGGAGGAAAAAAAAGTCATCGTGTAGGCTGCAAATGCACTCATTGTAAGAGAGGAAAAATGAGAGGTGGAAATGGTATGAGTAATAATGGAATTCCTTATCCAAATGGTTTAGTCGGTTCTCCCTATAGTAATTCAGTAGGTGGTTTGCCTGGTACAAATGGTATTGACGGTGATAGAAATTATTATAGCGTCAATACTTATACTAATGATATATCTAGACGAATGCTCGATATTGGTGCTAACCCCCCTTACAATGGAATGAAAGGAGGAACAAAAAGAAGAAAACAAAAAGGCGGTGCATTAAGTAATTTCTTAAGTCAAGATTTAATCAATTTAGGAAGACAATTCCAATTTGGTTTAGGTAGTGCATACAATGCTTTATCTGGTTACCCAAGCCCCGCAAACCCTTTGCCATGGAAGGGTCAATTACCAAATACAGCTAGTTTAAGTACAGTAAAAGCAACCTATATTTAATTTTTTTCTATTCATAATTCATAATGGCTCCTTTTCCAAAATCATTAAAAGAGTTATGCAGTCCAGCTTTGTTATATTTTGTAATTTCTATTGTAGCATTAGCATTAGTATTATTTCAAAACTTAGGAAATACGAATAGTTATCATGTTGGTAATTTTTCGTGTCGTGTTCCAAATACGGCAGCGGTTTTTATTGTTAAATTAATTTATATACTATTCTGGACATGGATTCTAAATTTAATATGTAAAGATGGTCATACAAGTATTTCTTGGTTGTTGGTTCTTCTTCCATGGCTCCTTTTATTTGTTATGATTGGTTTGCTAATGTTGAATATGTAAAATGTAAAGTTATATAATTTAACAAATAATTATATAACTAAAATATATAATGAAAATAAAAAATGGTTTATCATATGAAAAAAATGGATGGAAATATATTTCTATAAAAGGAAAACCCAAAGAACGTGGTTATGCTTATGGTTATTTATGTGCTAATGAATTTAAAGAAATACAAAAAATGTTACATTTTATAATGTTTGAATCATATGGAATGAATTGGGAATATTTTGTGGGAGAAATAAATGCCGATTTTAAAAAAATGACCGAAGATGATTTTAAAGAATTATATGAAGAAATGGAAGGTGTCGCGGAAGGATGCATTGCGGGTGGTTGTAAAACGTCACTAGATGAAATAATAGCTTGGAATTTTTATTGTTCTATCCCATATTGGTATTCTACTAAATCAGATAATCGTGTTGGTAAAGAAGGCGGTGGGGCGAGTGACAAATGTAGTGCTTTTATAGCAGTAGGTGATTGGACGGCTGACGGTAAAATCGTTGTCGCGCACAATTCTTTTGCGGATTATGTGGATGGACAATGGGCGAATGTAATATTGGATTTACAACCTGAACATGGTCATCGTTTTATAATGCAAACGTCTCCTTGTTGGATTTGGAGTGGAACCGATTTTTTTGTTACATCAAAAGGCATTATAGGAACCGAAACTACTATAGGTGGGTTTATTCCATATGAAAAAAGGTACCCGATCGGTTATAGAATTAGACAGGCAATGCAATATGGTAATTCATTGGATGAATATTGTGAAATACTTTTAAAGGAAAATTCCGGCGATTATGCGAATTCGTGGTTATTTGGCGATACAAATACAAATGAAATTCTTAGAATAGAATTGGGATTAAAATACCATAATATAGAGAGAACCAAAAATGGTTTTTTTATAGGATTTAATGCAACCTATGATGAAAGAATTCGTAATCTTGAAGTAGAAAACTCTGGGTTTTATGATATACGCAGACATCAAGGAGCAAGAATGGTTCGTCTTGGCGATTTAATGGATGAACATAAGGGTAAAATTAATATTGACATTGCAAAAAAAATTATCTCTGATCATTATGACGTTTATTTATTAAAAGACAATAATCCGTGCTCACGAACAGTATGTTCTCATTATGATTTAGATGCGCGAGAATATATGTCACAGGCAGATAGACCTAAACCTTTTTCTCCTCATGGTGCTACAGACGGTATCGTATGTGATACAAAATTAGCAAAAAAAATGTCATTTGTTGCACGATATGGTAATTCATGTGGAATATCTTTTAATAAAGAAGAGTTTTGTAAAAAACATAGACAGTACGCGAAATTTTGTCCTTACTTATTTGACCGACCGTCGCAGCCATGGACAGAGTTTGTTGTAGCCAAAACTAATTACAAATTAACTAGAAAAAATAAAAATAACAATACAAAAACTAAAAAAAATACTTTGATTAAATAATCAAGATTTGATTTTATAATAAAATTTATATTTGATTTTATAATAAAATTAAATATATTATAATAATTATATTTTAAAAAAATATGATTATTATAATATAAAATGGATAAGGAAAACATATCTTGGAAACTAATTGATAAGTATTTTAAAGATAACCCAAATAATTTGGTTTCTCATCATTTAGAATCATATAATGCATTTTTTAAAGATGGAATTAATAGAATATTTCGTGAGAACAATCCAATACGGTTTATCGAGAGAGAAGAAGAAAATGAATCTGGTAAGAGAAACGAATGTCTTTTATATTTAGGTGACAAAGATGGGAGTAAAATTTATTTCGGTAAACCTATTATTTATGACGACCATAATGCGCATTATATGTATCCGAACGACGCGCGTTTGAGAAATATGACATATGGTGTTACAATTCATTATGACGTTGTTGTTGATTTTATTTATTACATTGGAGAAGAGAGAAAAGAACATCAAATTTCCCTGAAAAAAATTTATCTCGGACGGTTTCCTATTATGCTTCAATCTGATTTATGCATTTTGCAATCACTCACCAAAGAAGTTCGTTTTAATATGGGCGAATGTCGTAATGATTATGGTGGTTATTTTATCATAGATGGCAAAGAAAAGGTACTTATTTCACAAGAAAAATTTGCCGATAATACACTTTATATACGAGAAAATAGTAAAGATGATGTTTATAGTCATTCGGCAGAAATAAGGTCTGTTTCTGAAGACACCTCAAAACCTATCCGAACCGCAGCTGTAAAAATTGTTGCACCTGGAGCTACTTATAGTAATAATCAAATAGTCGTATCGGTTCCAAATGTGAAAAAACCAGTTCCACTTTTTATTTTAATGCGCGCACTTGGTTTATCATCAGATAAAGAAATTATCGAAACATGTTTGCTACATAATTTAGACGATACAGAAAAAAATAAGCAAAACCCTTATATTGATTTATTTATACCATCGGTTCACGACGCAAACAAATTTTTTACTCAACAAAACGCGTTGGAATTTATCGCCGAGTTAACAAAAAGAGGAACCATATCAGGCGTTTTGGAAATTCTTTCCGATTATTTTTTACCACATGTAGGAGAATTGAATTTTTTAGATAAAGCGTATTTTGTCGGATATATGGTAAATCGGTTATTACGAGTTTATATCAAAGAAGAAAAACCAACAGACCGCGATAACTTTCGTTTCAAAAGAGTAGAATTATCTGGTTCTCTCATATATGATTTATTTAGAGAATATTACTTAATACAAAAAAAGGACATAACACGTAAAATAGATGAAGAATACTATTATCATAAAGGCGAATATAAAGAAGACGAAGAACCTATGTCAAAAAAAGAGAAAAAACTATTAAAATCACAAGGACCTAAAGATGCTAATAAATACAAGGATAATTTTATTGGGTTAATCGAATCCAACTTTAAAACATTTTTTAAAGATAGGATGGTTGAACAAGGGTTTCGAAAAGCATTTAAAGGAAATTGGGGATCAGAAGCTCATACCAAACGTCTTGGGGCTGTGCAGGATTTAAATAGATTGAGTTGGAACACCTATATTTCTCATTTGCGTAAAATTAATTTGCCGCTGGATGCTAGTGCAAAAGTGGTTGGTCCTCGTTTATTAAACTCTTCACAATGGGGGTTTATTGATCCTATTGATACGCCAGACGGCGGTAATATTGGTCTTCATAAACATATGGCTATTAGCACTTATATCACAAGTGGGTCGTCTGCTTATCCAATTATTCGGTGGTTGCGTTCGAATACACCTATGAGAATTGTGTTGGAATGCTCCCCCGAGCAATTATCAAGTAGTTCAAAGGTTTTCGTAAATGGTAATTGGATAGGTGTTATAGACAAACCAATTTCAACAGATACAAAAGAATTAGGATTGGTAGAATTATTGAAATTGTATAGAAGAAATGGTATTATTCCAGTATATACTAGTATATCATTTGATTTTGAACATAACGAAGTATATATATACACAGATGCTGGAAGACTTACACGACCAATTTACTATATTGATAATAAAAAAGAAAGTTATAATAGAAAAGAAGTAATTGATTTACTAAATAGAGGGACGATTACATGGGAACAAATTGTTTCTGGTTTTAAAGCAAAGTCGGATGACAAGTTTTATACAAAAAATAATAAAACATATGATTTAATTGATTTGTATCCAGATATAGCTAACAATACAGAAGAAATGTATCATACTTTACATAAAAACAGTGCTGTAGTAGATTATGTAGATACTGCTGAAGAAGAATCATCACTCATTGCTGTCACGCCCGATGACCTTAAAAAGAGTAATTATTATACACATATGGAAATTGATCCTTCTCTCATATTAGGAGTAATGGGAAATCAAATTATATATCCCGAAAATAATCCTGTTACACGTAATTCTTTTTCTTGTGGTCAAAGTAAACAAGCAGTTTCTGTATATCATTCCAATTTTCAAATGCGAATTGATAAAATGGGTGTTATTTTGAATTATGGTCAAATACCATTAATTAAATCGAGATATATGGAGTATATAAATAACGAAGAACAGCCATACGGTGTAAATGCTATAGTGGCTATTATGTGTTATAGTGGGTATAATGTTGAAGATGCTATTTTAATAAATGAGGGCTCCGTTAATAGAGGAATTTTTAGAACTACTTATTATTCAATGTATGAAGCGAGGGAAGAAAGTTCGAAGGTTACAGGTATGACTAGCTCTAAATTCGCTAATATTGAAAAAAATAATGTCATTAAAAAGAAGGCGGATTTTGATTATAGTCAATTAGACGATTATGGAATGATCAAAGAAAATACCGAATTAAATGATAAAACAATATTAATCGGTAAAATTAATTCCAATCTTGAAAATAAAGATTTGTGGATTGATGATTCGGTAAAACCAAAGAAAGGACAATTAGGTTTTGTAGACAAATCTTTTATTACACTTGGAGAAGAAGGCTTTAATATTGCAAAAGTAAGAGTTCGTGAAGAAAGAATACCTGCTATTGGTGACAAAATGGCTTCGAGGGCCGGGCAAAAAGGAACGCTAGGTCTCATTATTCCTGAGGATGATATGCCATTTACTGAGGACGGAATACGACCTGATCTTATTATAAACCCACACGCTATACCGTCTCGTATGACTATTGGACAAATTGTAGAAAGTCTTTTCGGCAAAGTTTGCACTAGTTATGGCGCGTTCGGTGATTGCACTGCCTTTCAAGTAAAAGGTTCGAATTATTCTACCTATGCTCCTTTACTTGTAAAGGCGGGATTCAATTCGACTGGTAACCAAGTTATGTATAATGGTATGACTGGTGAACAATTGAAAGCTGATATTTATATTGGTCCTACTTATTATATGCGTTTGAAACACATGGTGAAGGATAAAATAAATTATCGTGCGCGTGGTCCTAATATGGTTTTAACAAGACAACCCGTTCAAGGACGCGCGAATGATGGAGGTCTTCGTATCGGAGAAATGGAACGTGATGGTGTATTAGCTCACGGTATGTCTTATTTCTTAAACGAATCCTTTATGGTTAGAGGTGAAAAAACTGACTTTTTTATTGCTATTTGTAATAAGACTGGTTCTATAGCAATTTATAATGAAGCTAAAAATTTGTTTTTGAGTCCTTATGCAGATGGACCAATCAATTTTGTAACCAATCCAGATGGAACTCAGAATATAAAAAATTTGAGCAGATTTGGTAGATCATTTAGTATATTGAGAATACCGTATTCATTGAAGCTTTTAATACAAGAACTACAAGTAATGAATGTACAAATGCGTATTATTACAGAAGACAATGTAGATCAACTAATGAGTATGTCATTTTCAAATAATATTACAAAGTTATTACAATTACCCGAGAATAGTCAATTACCCGATGTTATTAAACAATATGTAGATACCGTTAAAGAAAGAATAACAGGACCACATATTTATCCTAAAGAAAGTGAAAAAATTGAAATGCCTGAACCTGTAGTTTTGTCAGTGTCTCCTGGGTCTCCAGCATATGCACCTGGGTCTCCGGCATATGCACCTGGGTCTCCAGCATATGCACCTGGGTCTCCAGCATATGCACCTGGGTCTCCAGCATATGCACCTGGGTCTCCGGCTTACTCTCCTCCTTATGCTGAAGGGTCGCCTGCTTATAATCCAAATTCACCAGTTTATAATCCAAATTCACCAGTTTATAATCCAAATTCACCAGTTTATAATCCAAATTCACCAGTTTACAATCCAAATTCACCAGTTTATAATCCAAATTCACCAGCTTACAATCCAAATTCACCAGCTTACAATCCAAATTCACCAGCTTACAATCCAAATTCTCCAGCTTACAATCCAAATTCACCAGTTTACAATCCAAATTCACCAGTTTACAATCCTGTACCTTCTATGCAATCAAACGCTGAAACGCTAGTGCCTACTTCATCTTCACAATCTCAACCAAACTCGACTATTTTAGAAGTAGAAAAAAATACTGTGAGCGATTCAAATCTAGAAAAAAATACTGTGAGCGATTCAAATCTAGAAAAAATAGAAACAAAAGAACCAGAAGAATCACAAAAATCATCTACAACCGGAGGTACTAAAAAAATAATATTTTAAATAATATTATAAATAAAATTGAAATAAAAAAATTTCATTATGTTATTATTATAATATAAGAAATGGCAAGTCAAAACTCTAGTATTCTAATTTCACATATTTATACTTCAAGAAAAACGATTCTTGAATTATTAGAGAAGCAAGGTTACAATATTGATGATTATTCAAATTTTAGCATTAATGAAGTAAATTCAATGAAACAGAACAATCAACTTGATATGCTTTTAGAAACAAAGGAAGAAACCGAAGAAAATAAGACAAATGGCAACCCTGAAATTCAAAAGAGAAAAATTTATATTCGTTACTATTTAACAGGCAAACTCGCTGGTAAAAATATTCAAGAATTGATCGACGACTTGTTTGTTTTAACTGAAACGCTTACAAAAAACGACACATTATTTATAATAATTAAGGATGAACCGAATGAAACAATGATTAATGAAGTTAAACATCGTTGGGAAAGTGAAGGAATTTTCATTGTAATAGAGAGTATAAAAAGATTGCAATTTAATATTTTAAATCATGTGCTGGTTCCAGAGCATCGTGTAATGTCTGATAATGAGGTAAAAGAAATTATGACAAAATATAATATTACAAGTAAAATTCAATTACCCGATATTTCAAGATTTGACCCTGTTGCACGTGTAATTGGATTGCGACCAGGCCAAGTTTGTCATATTATACGACCAAGTAAAACAGCTATTGAAACAAATTATTATAGAGTTTGTGTCTAAAAATATATTATTTAATAAAATATAAATAAAATATAAATAAAATATAACATGAAAATTGAAGAACCATGTAAAAGTTTTTTTACTATTTATAGTAAAAGTGGTTGTACAAATTGCACCAAAGTAAAGGATCTCTTAAAGGAGAAAAAGTTATTATTTAATGTAATTGTTTGTGATGAATATATTCTTGAAGATAAAGAATCTTTTTTGTTGTTTATTAAGGAAAGAGCTAATAAAGAGTATAACACATTTCCAATGGTTTTCAATAACAGACTATTTATAGGAGGATATACAGAAACTCAAGAATACATTAATAGATTATTTCTCTATTTTGATGAAATACAATTTTAATAAATTTTTAAATTAATATATTATTTTAAATTATTATATATATTAATGGTTTTGTTAGAAAATACGAATGATTATAATTTAAAAAGTGCAAATCTTTTTACGGAACAATTAAATTCATTACAACAACAGTTACCACCTATTTTAGATGATTTTGAGAAATATTATGTTTTTTATAATATGAATCCAGCAAATAACGAATATCAACGCATGTTTGAAAATATAAAAAAAAATTTAGATTCATTAAATTCCAAATCTTTTATGTTATCAAATAGTGTAGAAAGTGAAATAAATAGTGTTAATCAAAAACTCATTTCTTTAGATGTATTGATTCAAAAAGAAAAAAAGACAAATAAAGAATTTAAATCAAAAATAGGAAATATTAAAGAAAAACAAAATAGTTCTGATATTATGATAAATAATTATAAAGAGATGTATGATATTGGTTATTTAAAAAACTGGGGGTTATTTTTAAGCATTATAGCAGCAGGATTTGCAATATCTAAAATTTCATCAAATAAAGTGCCTGTAAATATTTTATATAAATGAATTTTGTAAATAAATTATATAAATGAATTAAAAAAATAAAATAAAAATATTATATTTTTTTAATGTTGAGTATGATTGGATCAAAACCTACTTTTTTAAATAACAAAAGTATTAAAGAATATGCTTTAAATTGTCAAACAGATTATATGAAACGAATTGTTCAAGAAAATAAAGATAAAGATAAATATAAAAAAAAATATTTAAATTTAAACAATATAGATTCATTCAAAGAGTTTGATGAATATATTACATACCAAAGGGATATACCAAATACGAATCCCAATAATTTTAGTTCAAACCCTATTTTTCTTTTTCTCTCTATTTCTTCTATTTTTTTTATATATTCGACGAGAAATTAAAACCAATAAAATAAATTAAGTTTTCTTTTTATAGATATATAGATGCCTGCAGAAATCAATAAAGATTATAAAGAAAGTGAATCAATAATTTTAAATTTAGAAATATTGAGTGCTAAATATGATACTCTATTAATACAATATAAACATGCTGTAGCAAATTATATACATTTTTTAAATACTTCACCAGATAGTAATAAATTAATGAATATTCCTGGTCAGGCTTTTTGGGGAACAGGTCAAGCTGGGAATGATACCACATATCCAAATATTAGTAGTGTAAACAATTGTGCTGCTTTATGCTTAAAAAACCCTAATTGCACAGGTGCTACGTATAATCCTACAAGCAATGGAAAACCTATGTGTTGGTTAAGAAGTGGTGAAGGTAACCCTGTGCCATCTAGTAAAACGGATTATGCTATTGTACCACAAGCCAAGCAACTATTGTTAAACATACAAATTATTAATACACAATTAACACAAGTAAATAATCAAATATTGAATAAAATACAAAATAGCAATAAATTATATTATAATCAATACAACGAACGTTCACTTAAAGCTTCTTTATTACTTGAAAACTATAATAAATTAAACAAAGAGAGAATTAAAATTGAGAATATGGTAAATGAGTATCAGGAATTAGATCAAGAGCAAATAGATGGGAATATAAAGATAAATTCAAATTATTATTCCTTTTTATTATTGTTCGCGTTAGTTATTGTTATTGTAATAATATTAACTAAATTTACAGTTTTTTCTGGTTCTTCCGGTTCTTATGGTTCAAACAATTATTTTCAAAGTGGAGGAGAATTAGGAGAAATAAATGTATATTATATTATATTTGCTATTATTTTATTAGCAATATTTATTTATTACTATTGGTTTATATACATGTATATAAGTGGTGTTATTTCAAGTATTATAAACTTTTTTTCAAATATTATTATGTAAAATTTTGTTTTCTTATTATTTATATATAATACATAATGTCGATACTAGCCCAAAACCAAAAGATAATTCAAGAACAAAGCATAATATTAGAACAAAAATATAATTCTTTAAATATAGAAAAAGAGAAAATAAAACAAATAAAAAAAGAGTTTGAAACGCTTAATTCTGCTAATGAAAATAGTGAATTACTCGCAAATTCTAATTATTATAGTTATGTCGTTTTATTATTTGTAACTATATTGTTAGTATTCTTATTAATTAAATATTCAATTACAGGTCAACAAATCGGCGGTGGTAATAATTTTAACAAAGAGGCATTTTTTTTATTTAGTTTAATGTTAATTGCATTGAGTTTAGTTAAATTTTTTAATAATTTTGGAAATTATATAGTTATATCCATATGTGTAATTATCTATATTATTGTCAAACTAAAGTTAAACCAATAAAATATATAAAAAATAAACCAATAATCAAATAAATAATTAATATAATAGTTTTTTGTATAGCATTATATTAATATGACAAGTATAACAAATATGTTTTCAAATTACAACTATTTAACAGATAATAATAGAGATAATATAATAAATTTGTCAACAAATACCGGTACGCCTGCTTTAACACAAGGAAATAAATATAAAAAATATCAAAAAAAAATAAAAAAACATTTAGAAGAAAAAGCTACTATATTAAGTGGAAAAGAAGGGTTAGATGGGTTAGACGGGTTAGAAGGTTTTAACGGATTGAATTTAAATCATTTAAATTTAACAGCAGACGGTTTAACACAACAATCAAATAATATAATTACAAAAAATGATTATTCATCTAGTCAAAAATCTACAGATTCCTTAAGAAAGATGTATGCAGATACTTTAAAAGAATATGAGAAATTAGTAGCACAGATACAAGGAACAACTACTGGTTATTTAGATCGTACTAGTTCAAATAATCCTTATTTAGGAAAAAATATACAATTTACAACTGGCGAAACCGCCTATGTTACTCAACAAGGAATAGTAAAAATATATCCAAAAAATGCAAATGGGTTTCCTGATATTTTATTAGGAACTGCTGGAAAAAATGGATGCCCATCAGGTCAAAATATCACCATTAATTTACCTTGGTTACCAAAATATAATGTGCCCGGTGTCACTATTCCATCCAATCCGCCTTTAGTTACTGGAACACCTGTAGAAAAAGGTCAAAGTTGCGGTAATGAGGGTAAAAACATTTTTGTAAATACATTAATTAATAACACAAATACTTCATATAAGGGATGCTATGCGGACAATCCAATCACTCCATTAATGACATTTATTGGTGGTGCACCTCCAGAGCCAAATGTTACTCTTCAGAATGGAAATTTTGAACAACCACAAATCGCTAATAATAGTTATCAATATATATCCTCAAATACTAGTGTTCCGGGTTGGAATTTTTATGCTGTATTAATTAATAATTCTAGTGCTTGGGGGTATAAGATGCCTTATCCATCAGGGTCTCAAGCCGCATGTATTCAAGGCTCACAAATTTTAGGCCAATGGATTAGATTTAATAGTGGAACATACACTTTAACTTTTAACGCTTGTGGAAGACCTAGTGGAGCAAATAAAATAAATATTTATTGTGGTCAATCAGGAACACCACAAAACATGCCAATTATTTACTCATTTACTCCACCTACGACTGGATGGCAACAATATTCTACTAGTGTAAATATAACTTCTTCTGGAAATTATGCGTTTGGCTTTTATGGCACAATTACTTCAAGTGATATGTCAACAGCAATACAAAATATAAAAATAAATACAACTAGTTCTACTCCAAATGGAAGATATAGTTATAATGATTGCCAGCAAGAAGCTATTAACGGAGGTTATCGTTATTTTGCTTTACAAAATGTAAACACAACAACATCTAAAGGTTTTTGTGCTGTAAGTAATAATGAGCCATCAATAACTAGATTAGGTCTGGGTTATGTTTCTAATGGTCAAACACCATTATGGTCGACAAAAACAGAAGGACAAACAGGAAATACCGCTACGTTAACAAATATTGGGTCATTAAGTGTTTTAAATTCAAGCGGCCAAGCTACAACTGCTACAAAAGGCGACCAAGTTACCGCTGGTGGATATATTGGTTGTTATCGTGATACAGGTAATAGAGCAATGCCTAACACATCAAATAATCAATATTTACCTCTTGAACAATGTAGACAATTAGCAGTTGACAAAAATTTGGCATATTATGGAACACAAAATGCCGGCGGTGGGAATAATGGATGGTGTAGTGGTACGAATGATTTAGCAAGTGCTCAAAAATACGGAATAGCTAACAATTGTACTAAAAATAGTAGTGGTAATCCTATGGGATCAGGGTGGTCAAATGCTCTTTATTCAACTGGACAAAATGGAAAATATTTTTTAATTCTTCAAGATGATGGTAATATGTGTATTTACAGAGGAACAGGACCAAGTGATAATCAAGGAAAATTATGGTGTTCCGAAACAAATGGTAAACAACAACAAGCAAACCCTAATTATGCAGCCACAAAAGGAAAATATGGCAAAAATTGGATTTCACAAGGTTCAACATTATCAGCAGGTGATTTTGTTGGTTCAACAAATGGAAACTTGGTTCTAATTATGCAAACAGACGGTAATTTAGTTTTGTATACATTTACAAATGTATTAAATTGTCAAAAAATGTCAGACCAACGTTTCGGGGGCGGAAAAGGTGCGAATGCCTTATATGATATAGGACAAGTTGGTGTAAAAAGTAATATGGGTAAAGTAGCCTATGTTGATGAAAATTCTAAAATACATCCTTATCCTTCTAATAATATTCAATACAATACTACTTATACTACAATTAAAGGTATGGATAATTATGGTAATGATATCGCTGGCGCAGCTTTTGGAAACGCAACATTGGACTCTTGTGAAACAGCATGTAATAATAATAAAAAATGCGCTGGGTTTGTTTATGCTACTAATAATGTCTGTTATCCAAAAGATTCAAATATGTATCCGAATGGTTCTATTCAAATTAATAATAATACTGATTTATACACAAAAAATAAAAACCCAATCTCTCCTCCTATTGGCGTTCCATTGACTACAAATAATACTGACACAAACACTTTTCAAAATTATATTAATGGAGGTAGTTTAGATAAGAGTTACGGATTAACAAATGCTACAAGTGTACAAAAACAACAACTCGGTCAATTACAAACAAAACTAAACTTATTATCAAAACAAATATCAGGATTAAATACGCGTTTTCAAACTGGAACCAATACTGCTGAAAACCAAAGTAAAACGAATGTTAAAGGAATTGGTAATTATTTAACAAATTTAAATCAAAATAATACAAAAATTGCTAATTTTCCATCATCTAACATTGATAATATATTAGGCGATAGTGATATTGTAGTTTTGCAGAAAAATTATGATTACCTATTTTGGTCTATTTTAGCAGCAGGTACTGTATTAGTTACAATGAATATTGTAAAAAAAGAATAAATTTTAAATTTATATTATATAATTATCTTTCTATAATTTATATAATATGCCTGAATTACCTAATATTCAACAAAATAATGAACAAATACTTAACGACATTCAATCTTTGCAACAAATGGAACAAGAATTATTTAATAGTTTAGAAACAAATCCTAATTTATCTGTCGCACAAAAACAACAAATGGTTCAAAAAATGAACCAAATTTCAAATATGCGTATTAATTTATATAAAACACTAAGTGGTGTAAATAATTATTTTGGTAATGCATTAAGCTCTTCAGTTGGTACATTAAAAGAACAAACCGCAGCAGTTGCTATTGTTGAAAACGAGCTAAATCAATCTAAAAAACGTTTACAACTATTAGAGGAGGAAAAAAATAATAAAATTCGTCTTGTAGAGATAAATGATTATTATGGAGATAAATATATGGAACATGCTTCTTTGATGAAAATAATTATTTTTACGCTTGTTCCTGTTGTCATTATAGCAATTTTAAATAATAAAGGAATACTACCAAACACACCTTATTATATTTTATTAGTATTAATTTGTATAATTGGTAGCATTTATTTTTGGACTTGTTATGCATCCATTATAACACGTGATAATATGAATTATCAAGAGTACGATTGGTATTTTGACCCTTCTAAGGCTCCAACTGGTTCGTCCGATTCTACGGATCCTTGGGCAACAATGAATTTACCTGGAACATGTATTGGCGAAGCCTGTTGTTCAGATGGTCAAACGTGGGATTCAAATCTAAATCAATGCATAGGGACATCTAGCGTGGTTTCTCCAGTTACTTCCACTAATACAGCTACATCTACCGAAACCTTTATAAATAATGTTCTTACTAAGACCTCTGGTGTTTACAAAAACGACGTGAATTTGAACGAACCGGTGCCTACTAATTCTGAAAGTTTTATAAATTATTGAAGCATAAAATAAAAAAATTGTAAATTCTTATAATTGTATAATATAGTAATGGTAAATTTTAACAATTTTAATTTGAACAATTTTAACTCTTTTATAGAAAAAGCCAAACAGGCTGTTATGTGTGATTCGAATTGTCAAAAACAAAAAACAGCAGATGACTTAAAGCAAAAATATTTAGCATCACAAACCAATTTAGCTTCAGCTCCTGCTCAAGTTGATACTGCTAAAAAAAATTATGTTACATTTACACAAGGTGAATTATCATATAATACTGAAAAAGAGCAAGAATTACATAAAAAAGCTCAAATCATTATTAGTAGTTTTAATGATACTTTTAACAAAGAGTCTCAAGAAATTAAACAACAAATAGAAACATATAATGGATTATCTATTAATTTTAAAAATGTTGTAGACTTATATTTCAAGTATAAAGAAGAAAATGATGAACTTAATAAAAATTTCAAGGACAATTCGTCTGACGTTTTAACAAATGAGAGAAAAACATATTATGAAAATCAGGGAATAGATACATTAAAATTTGTATATCATTATATACTCATCATTATTTATGTTATTTTTGTAATTGGCTATATATTTACGTCATTTTTTTATAATTCATATTTAAATTGGAAGATGCGTTTTGTAATTTTGCTGATATTAGTTTTTTTGCCATTTGTTTCATCTTGGTTACTCGCGTTTATTATAAGAATCATTTATAAAATTTATGACTTATTGCCAAAAAATATGCATTTATCGGTATAAAAATATTTATAATTTAATGTTATTATATATATTTTAAAAAATTAGATTTCAAAAATTATATTTTAGATTTCATCCAAAGCATCTTCTTCTTTATCTGGATACACAATTTTAACATTGTGCCACCCTGTGCTCCTTGGTTGTCCAAATTTCTTGTTCATATATTCATACAATTCCTCGCCTTTTGGCACCTTTCTTGAACCTTGAGATTCTTGAAACCAATTATCGAATTCTTTTTTCAATTCCGTTTTCTTAATTCTATCCTTGGTGTCACCTGTTTTCATTACCTTATCACTAACAAATGCTGCAATGTGATCTTGGCCTTTTCTATATTTATTGGATGCGTTTAATACAGTATGGCAGTCCTCTACTATACCGTCTGTTTCAAAAGCACGATTTACCAACATACTCGCAAAAACAGGTGCGAATGACGGTAATTTATCTTTTAAACTTTTATCCTTAAGAAATATATATGGTGTTTCTTCGTTGTATGTCTCACCTTCATCAATAAACTTAGATAAGAAATCACATTTTCGAATTCTTCTCCATGTTCCATCATCATTACTTTCAATATCGAATAAGTTGTTTGTACACACTACTAGACTAAACTGTGGCTCGAATATTTCCGATTCAGAATATAAGCCTCTTGCTTGAATTGGGTCACCACCTGTAAGCTCTTTCATAATACCTTCATTTAACTTTACACCTTTTGAAGGCTCTTGCATTACAGCATATCTTACACCCTTTAATTTAAGAACCTCATCGGATGTTCCACCAATTTTGCCTCTTACATCTGTAACAAGTGTGATAGGAACTGTGCCCTTGTATTCTCCTAAAGTTACAGACATTAAATCCGCAATAATTGATTTTCCATTACTTCCACTTCCATGATACACATTAAATGTTTGATTTTTATTTGTTCCAATCAAACAAGACGCTAAATGGTCATACATATATTTATTCAAATCAGGAACTGGAAATAATTTATTCATAAAATCTTTTATTTCAGTTGAAATTTTCTGAAACTCTTCATTGTTTTCATCATACGGAACATAGTTGTTTTTTGTTGTCTTAGTAATATAATCCTCTGGATATCCATCACGAAATACCTTGTTTTTAAAATCAACTACCCCATTATTAAAACACATGAGATGTTTATTTGTATCCATATTGCGAATAAACTCATCATCATAAAATATTTCAGCGGCTTCACGCAAAATATTATTTTTATCGTTTGTTTTTTTCAATTTGGTTTTTATATCACAAATAATCTTAATCTGTTTTTTTAGAAATTCTGCTCTGTCATCACTCGCTTCGTAATGATGATATTCATTATGACATTCATCGCTCTTATTAGAATATAGATCAAACATTTCTTTAGAAATTTTCTCTCTAAGACTAAGTCCTCTATCTATTACCCAACGATGATTTTTAAATACATACCAAATACCTTTTTTATCATAACTAACACATACATATCTATCCTTATACATTTGCTTTAATACTTGTGCTAAATCATATTCCGTTTGCGAAGTTAATGACTCATTAATAAAATACTGAATAGTACTTTTTTTGACAGTTTCGTAACCATTGAAATTATCTTGTTTTGCCCAATACATAATAGAACGCTTTGTTACTTTCTCTTTTGTTTGATTCGACCTATGGAATTTTTTCCATTCGGCATATAATGATGTAATCGTATTATAATCAAAATCGGTTGCTTTGCTTCTTAATGAAACCCACGATAAGAATAATCTTTCATCTGTATTTTTTAAAGCAAATGCAACCATTCTATTTAATAAATGTGACCCAGGTTGATAATATTTTTCTGGTAAAATTTGTGTGTACTCGTGAGTTTCTCTAACCTCATAATCGGTCTGCTTTAAATTTTTAAACACTAATGCTACTGCTCTATCAAGTGTTTCTTTATCTTTAATTTCATTTAATGATATATATTCTTCTTCGGTGTTTTCTTCATCTTCAACTAGAAGATTCATCTTTGTTTTACTTGCTGGTTTTTTTATTTTAATCCCTTTGTTTTCTAATCTTTTATTATAAGAATCAATAATTTTTGGATTGATTTCAAATTTTGGATTTGAGTCGCACTGAACAGATAACTTTTCAAAATTATTTTTAAGGTCAAAATCAGAAACTTTCATTTCGTCCATCATAAATTCTCCGTCAGCAGAGTCATATGTTAGTATAAAATGTTGTGATAATTCATATGCTTCATTGCCTGGTTTTCTAGAACCGAATAATTGCCAATTTGTTTTTCCCTTACTAATACCATCATCTAATACTGATTCCCACGTATTTTCTAAAGGCAAATCCCAAATTTCAGGTAATTTTTCAATCATTTTATCGCGAATCATCATTTGCATTGTATGATCAATTTGAATTCCTATAATCATATGAATACCATCTTTTGTGATACTCTTATCTTCTAATCTATTTACGTTTGGTTTTTCAAAAACAAAAATGTTAAATGGAGTATTTTCAGTAAATATGAAATATTCCTTAATTTCTTCTAAATATAACAGAACCATATCCTGTATATGCTCTTTAGTGTGTTGTCTTACCTCAACATCATATTTATACCTAAAATCAAAATCAACCGCCATAGGACCACCATTTTCTAACTGTTTTTCCGTTAAATACTCTTTCCTTTTTTTAACAAATATATGGTCATAATACAGTTGATAAAATGTATTCAATTCTTCTTTTGGAATAATATATGAACCACCATATATGTTTAACTCTTTGTCTGGAATTCTTGTATGTGTAGAAACTTGACCATTTTCATTCTTAGCACTATGCTTTGCTAAAAATTCGTTAAAATCCTTAAACGGAGACGTTGATATCATAATATTATTCATTGTTGATATAATATATTAACATTTTTCTATTTCATTTTTTTATTATTTCAATAATTGAAATATTATTGAAAATTATTGAAATATTATTGAAAATTATTGAAATAATAAAAATACATCACTTACAAATAGTTTACAATTCAAATACATATGTATCGGTATAATCTATATATGTATATCTGTATATCTGTATAATACATATTGGTATAATACATATGATATCTATTAAATTTACCATTTTTTATTATATAAAATAAATTGGTTTAAAAACTTAGAGCGTTATCAATATAATAATGGCAACCTTTATTTCAAAAGAAACTATTTCTAGATTATTAAAAGATGTAAAACAAATTTTAAAAAATCCATTAACTGAAAATGGTATCTATTACATACATGATGATACTGATTTATTAAAAGGATATGCTCTAATTATAGGACAAACTGATACACCTTATTATGGTGGTAATTATTTTTTTGAAATTTTTTATCCACCTGATTATCCACATAGTCCACCATCTGTAAAGTACAGAACAAATGGGAATAAGGTTCGTTTCAACCCTAATTTATACACTTGTGGAAAGGTGTGTGTTTCTCTCCTTAATACTTGGAGAGGAGATCAATGGACTTCTTGTCAAACAATTTCAACTGTATTACTCACATTATGTACACTACTATGTAAAAATCCACTATTAAATGAACCAGGAGTAAATAAAGATAATAAAGATATGAAAAGCTATAATGAAATTATTGAATTTTCAAATTTAGATATTGCAATATGTGATATTATTACAAAAAAACCAGGTGTTTATATGCCATTTTTTGATAATTTTTATATATTTGTGAAAGAAAATTTTCTTAAGAACTATCATAAATTAATTGAATTTGCTATAGAAAAAAATGCTTCTCACAATTCTCAACTTGTTAATTATAAAACAGGATTTTATACTATGAATATAAATGTAGATTATAATAGAGTAATTGAAAAATTAAATGAAGCAAAAACAATTATTGAAATTATGTAAAAATTTAAAAATGTATTATTTAAAAAAATTGAAATAAATAAATAATGTAAAGATATAATATATAATAATAATAATGCACTTCTGTTCTAACTGCTCTAATATGTATTATATTCGCATAAATAGCGAAAATCCGAATCAACTTGTTTATTATTGTCCAAATTGCGGTAATGAAGATAAATTGCTTGCTAAGGAAAACGTCTGTGTTTCAAGACTGCAAATTAAGAAAAGTGAAAAATCGTTTGACCATATTATTAATAAATATACAAAATTAGATCCTACTTTACCCCGTATAAATACTATTTTGTGTCCCAATAAAGGTTGTCCTACCAATACAGAAGGGGCAGAAAGAGAAGTTATATATATTCGATATGATGATACAAATATGAAATATATTTATTTATGTTGTACGTGTGATGCTGTTTGGAAAACATCTGAACCATTATAAAATTGTCCTTAATTAAAATGTTATAAAATGTAAAACTAATAAAACAATGAATTCATTTTCTTTTTTTTAATTTAAAAAGAAAATTGATTAAATTTTATTTAAAAGTATCTTTAGTAAATATATTAATAATGAGAGTTAGCAGAAGCGAATATTCGGATAGTGATGATGAAAGTACTTCTAGTTCTGATTCTGAGATAGAAACAAAACCTACAAAAAATACTGTGAAAGCAATTAATATTGAAAATTCAGATGATGATGATGATTCGGTTGACGATGAGGATAATGAAGTTGATGAAATAGATGCAGTAGTGAGCGATGAGGATGATGATAATATATTACACATAGGCGGTGATGATAGTGATATTGAAGAAGGTGAAATAGAAGAAAGTGACGACGAATCTGTAAATGAAAAGGAGGATGAATTAGACAATCCAAATGAAGATGGTGAACAAAATGAAAAAAAAACTTCATCAAAATCAAGCAAATTACAGAAACCCAAAAAAAAACTGCCAATGATTATAGATGATGACGACGATGAAGATGATGATTTAGATGAAAATTATCTTCAAAAATTCGATTCAGAGATTACAAAAAACTATATTACAGATTTTCATCCAGAATGTTTCAATCACAATTATGAAGAAATTTCTAAATTAAGTATTGTTGTTAGAAACAGCGATAATATTATTGTTGACCCATTACATAAAACTATACCATTCTTGACTAAATATGAAAAAGCCAGAATATTAGGACAAAGGGCAAAACAAATTGAGATAGGTGCAAAACCACTTATTAATGTGCCTGAAAATATTATTGATGGGTATATCATTGCAGAACTGGAGTTAAGAGAGAAAAAGATACCATTCATAATTAAACGACCAATTCCTGGCGGTGCGTTCGAGTATTGGCATCTTAAAGATTTAGAAAATATTGACTTTTAAATAATATAATTAGAAAATAATAGAATTCCTAAATATATTAAATATAAAACCATAATTATAATCAATGACTGAAACAAATTTAGAAGATAAAATAACTGAAACAATTACATTAGTAATTAAAAAAGCGAATATTTTTGAAAAAATATCTGAATTAAAATTTTTGACGCGCGGTATGGTTTTATTTTCTACAGTTACAACAACTTTTTTTATATTAAATGGAATATATAATAATTACATAACAAATATTATTCTTCAAGAAGTTAAAAATAAAACAGCAGATATTGAAAATATAATGGAAAAAAAAATAGAAGAATTAAACGAGAAACTTGACAAATTATTACATATAAATAATCTAAACAAAAATACATCTTTTACTACAAATTATGTAGAGTTATTAGAAAATACAAATACAAATAATAGTGACGATGAGTTATTAAATGAATGTTATGACAATATTCCTTGTAACAATGTTAAAAAAGTCACTGGTATCAAACAATTATTTAATTGGTAAATAATATAAATATTAATATTAATATAATTATAGACTTATGTATATAATTTTAGAATCATTATATGATAAATTTAAGATACTAATTTCATTCATATTTGAAACGCTCACATGTAGAACACCACCCGAATATGAAAAATTACCTGATGAGCCCAATTTCAATTTTTGATATAATTTGATTTATTCATTTTCTTATATTATATTTTAATTATATTATGTTTTAATTATAGTTTAAAATTAATTTTAAAATTATAAAATATAATATGAAGATTGCTTTGTGTTTTATTATAAATTATGAACATATATTAAACAAGGAGAACATATGGAGAGAATGGATTGAACATAATAAAGATATTATGAATGTCTACTTTTATTATAAAGACATTAAAAAAATTCAATCAAAATGGATTATGGAGCATACAATTCCTCCAAATTATATATATGAAACGAGTTATTACCATACAATACCTGCATATTTTTCTTTAATGAAATTTGCTATGAATCACGATAAAAATAATGTATGGTTTTGTATGTTAACGGATTCGTGTTGTCCTATTGTTTCGCCCAAAAAATTTAGATATTTATTTTATAATAATTATAACAAAAGCATTATAAGTTGGAAAAAACATTGGTGGAATATTGACCTTCATAAAAGAGGCAATCTAGCTCTTCTTCCAGAAGAATTACGATTAGCAAATGATCCTTGGTTTATTATGAAGAGAGAAAACGTACAACAATGTTTGACTTTTATTCATACACAACCACAAATAACTACTACAATATGTAGGGGCGGATTGGCAAACGAAAGTTTATTTGTTATTATAATGTATATTTATAAACAAGTTGAAGCAAATAAAACGGCAAAAAATGGTCCCGCTGTAATTTCAGCTGTAACACATATCACCGATTGGGACCGAAAAAGCTCACCTACAAGTCCTCATGTATTTAAATATGCGGACGAATTAGATATTAATTTTATAGATAAATCACTTAAAAGCGAACAGTTCTGCGTATTTATTAGAAAAATAACACCCGAATTTCCTGATGAAATATTGAGATGTTATATTTATGAAAAATCAAAAAAAGAGGATTCTCAACTGTGTTTGAGAGAACCGTTAATATTTATTTATTTACGATGGAAAAGACACTTATATTACGGTGGGTCTATTTTTGTATTTATTTTCCTATTTTCGTATTTTTTGAATTTTTTTAGTTTTTTTTGATTTTTTTAGTTTTTTTTGGATTTTTTTAGTTTTACCACCCCACAATCCTAAGAAACCACTTTTAACTGCTGGTGCAACTACTGGTCCTTGCATTTGTTTATTAAATTCTGTAAGGTTTTGTATACCTTGCTCGACTCCAGTCGCTCTAGCTACATAACCAATCGGTTTTGCTATAGTGCTTTTGATTTTATACCAAATATTATTAAACATCGCTAACCCTTTATAACCAATATTTGTTGTGGTTGCTGTTACCATTTCCCCAAAATTTGTTTCAGTATCATTTAATTCAGCTTGAATTAAATCCACAATATTAGATGCTTCCTCGTTTTTAAATTTTTTGTATTCATCACTATTTAAAAAAACAGAAAATAATTCAAATGAAAACTTAATTCTTAATTCATTGATTGAATTAAATACTGTATTTAAAAACGTATCGTCTTCGCTAATACTAATAAGTTGACTTAGATAAATATCATAGATATTTATTAATAGTTGATCATAATTATTTGTTTGAATTTTTTGTAATAATTCATTTCCACTTATTTCAAAACCGCCACTATTTTTTAATTTAGTTAATTTTGTCAATTTTTCTATTGAGTTTTTTTTTCTATTCTCAGTATTGGTCCTTTCTATTTCGGTTTGTTGATTTATTCCGTATCTTATTTGGAAATCACATAATATAATAGTACTAATTAATGATAATATACGTTCTTTATATTCGGCTGGTAATTCTCTTTTACCTCCAAACATTCCAATTCTTCTTCTTCCATCAGGTGAATAACTTTGTTGCTTAATTGTAGCAGTTGGTGTTAAAGATTCTAAAAATTTTAGTATTTCTAAATTTATAACATCTTCACGTAAATTATTTATTCCATATTTTATTTTGTAAGCCCTAGTAATATCTTTAAAAAGTTTTTGCAAAAGTATTATAGTTCCAGCAATATTTTCATATTTTTTAGAAACAAAACTAAACATAAATAAATATTCTTCTTCTTGTAAATCATAATAACTAATATTACTTAACTCGTTATTTTCATTTGATATATTGGATTCCAAAATTGTTTCTGGTAAAAATGTTTGAAAACATCTAACTTTACAAATTGCAGAATTAATATCAACAATTACTTTTCTATAATCAAAAAATATTTCAGTATATTTTGCTTGTATTTTTTTTTGCATAGCTGGTATATTTTCATATTCATTAGATTTGGCCTCTAATAGTTTCCATAATTCGTCTTTGCTATAATTTGAATTAATTATTTGAAATGTAACATTATTGAAAGTTGTTAAAACACTATCACTTAATTCTATTAATTGTCTACTATTTTCATACTTTTCAAGCATACTTTCAGTATATTCTGCATTTTTATAAAGAAAAGTTGAAGAAGTGTTCAAAAAATTAGTTACTTTATTTAAACTATAAGTAACAGGATACTTTAAAACAGAAATAATACTGTCCAAAGTGTTCACTGTCAATTCTTTTTTAATGTCAGTATCTTTTGACAAATCATAACCTGCCTTTTGTAAATCTATATTTTGATACTTTAAAAGATTTTGTATTAGTATTTTTATAGCATCATTAGAATTGAATGCAGAAGTTGTTAGAGTAGTTGTTAATGTTCCTATTGTTGAGATATTTATTGGAGCAAAGGATTCTAATAAATTGCCATTCAGGATAGATAATACATACGTTGTTAAACTTAATATACTTTTAGCGTCTAAAATTGTACCAAATGTTTTTATTAATGTTTCCGTTACTTCTTTATTTGAAAGTAAAGTTATTACTGTATCTTTAATAAAATTACTCATTTTTCTAAAATTTACTATACCATCAATTGTTTTTCCCTCACCATCTTTAGCATTTAAAAATGTGTTACTAATAAAAGTTGTATATTTAGAATGATATTTAATTATATATTTTTTTAAATCCTCGTGAAAATGTTTATAAAATTTGTTAGATATTAAAATTAAAATTGATTTATCATTTATATTATCTAGTTTGGTATATAAGCATCTTTTAAATGTTATATTTAGTTGCACTAAATCTGTTTGTAAACGATTTAACATATTATAATTTGTGATATCTTCTTGTGTTATCAGGTCATTTAAAAATTTTGCTGGCTCCATACCTGTAATTAGAATATCTGTGACATTTGTAGAATCAAAAGTGGGAGTTTGTGAAACATTTTTTATAATATCAAAAAAGAAAGATGCAAATTTGTTAGAAGCTCTTTGTAATAAGTTTAAATCCTGGCTTTTTAAGACCTGAATTTTTTTAAAGGTATACATTTTTATTATTTCTGTTATAAAAATAAAAACACTTTGTGTGCCTTCTAAAGCTAATTGTGAAAATCTTTCTTCCCAGAATTCTTCATATGATTTACTTGAATCTATGGTGTCTTCATTATTTGCTAAATCAGGAATGATAGGGGATTCAACTGAAGGTTCTGTACCTGAAGGTGTAATATTAAACGCTTCTTGTGCTTGTTTTTTTTCATCAACTACTATTTGCGCAGTGACAACATCTAATTTACTCTCAATATCATCATCGATTGTAGTCTCGCCCTTTGAGACGTCATCTTTAACTTTATATTCATCATCATCATCATCCTGATAACTTGGAAGTAATGTAGTATATAATTCAAAGACATCGCCAAAAAATCCCCCCCCTTTCATAAATCCTTCAATTTTGTTATGTTTATTTTTTAATTTTTCTCCTCCTTCTTGTTGTCTGTTAATTACAACAGGTGGAGCGGGAGTTTGTGGAGTTGCATTAGAACCCGTATTCGTCTGTTCTATTACATTGTTATCTTGATTATTTTCAATATCTAATAATTTACTATTAATTATTTCAATTACGTTGGAAAAAATATTAAGCAAATCATTTATAGCAATAGTATCATTTAATTCTTTTTCATCATCACTATATATTTGGTGTTTTATAAATTCTAAAAAATAAAAAATATTTTTTTCCCTACTAAATAATGTCATTACTATCTTATTAGTAAACTTAATATATTCTTCTTTTGTTTTAAAACCACCATAGATTTTTTTATTTGTAACAGGTTTTTTATTTGTAATATTTTTTTTATTTCTAATAAATTTTTTGGTCATTATATAATAATT
>Ga0187843_10000314_pt1 | contig 36526 bp, 35 predicted proteins | sample SpaLakP09_SKY_43_FD_134516 | JGI IMG/M metagenome (GOLD analysis project Ga0187843, IMG submission 134516) | Oligotrophic lake water microbial communities from Sparkling Lake, Wisconsin, USA - SP09_SKY_43 | ecosystem: Environmental > Aquatic > Freshwater > Lake | place: USA: Sparkling Lake... | reverse complement strand
TCAGCTATTTTTATCAGTATTTATGTTGGCCTCACTGGCGTGATTTCTGCCCTTGCACCAATTGCTGGACAGCTCTTTGGCGCTAAACGCTTTAGTGACATTGGTGAAGAAGTACGACAAGCTACGTGGCTAGCAGTGGGTCTGACTATTTTTGGTTGCATCATTTTACTCAACGCTGACTACCTACTGCAAATCTCACAAGTTTCTCCAGAGATTGAAGCTAAGGCTAGACTCTATCTCCATATTCTCGCAATAGGATTACCCGCTAGCATGGCGATGCGTGTCTTGATGGCTTTGCACAATGCCGTCTCCAGACCAACCGTCATTACAGTAGTGCAACTCATTGGCTTAGGTTTAAAGCTACCACTCAATCTCTTATTTATTTACGGTGGTTTAGGTATAGAGGGTATGGGTGGGCCAGGTTGCGCCGTAGCGACCGCCATCATTAGCTGGTTCTGGCTCATCATTACTCTTGGTTTTGTGCTGTTTGATAGCTTCTATAAGCCTTTTAAGATCTTCGTGCGTTTTAGCTGGCCTGACTGGCATCGCATCTGGACCCTCCTCAAATTAGGTGCACCTATTGGCTTTAGCTATTTGATTGAAGTTACATCCTTTACCTTCATGTCGCTGTTCATCGCACGCCTAGGTACTACTGCTTTAGCAGGCCATCAAATTATCGCCAATATGGGAACTGTGATTTATATGGTTCCTTTATCTCTTTCCATTGCAACGATGACTTTGGTTTCTCAATCTATTGGCGCTAACCAACAAGAGCGTGCCGAAGAAATTGGCTGGTCTTCAGTCTTCTTCACCACGGCATTATGTGTTGGGATTGGTATAGCGGTATGGATCTTTAGAGTACAGCTACTCGATCTTTACGATCCACCTGATGAAGTGAAAATATTTTCTATTCCACTCTTTTTGTTTATTGCTTTCTACCAAGTCTTTGATGCCTTGCAAGTGACTGCTGCATTTATTTTGCGGGCCTACCGGATCGCCTTCTGGCCAATGTTGATTTACGCAGGCTCTCTATGGGGTGTAGGTCTGGGTGGTGGCTACTTAATGGGCTTTAATGTATTTGGTAATACCCCGGAATTTTTGCAAGGTGCAAATGGTTTTTGGGCAGCCAACAGCATTAGCTTGGGCTTAGCTGCGCTCTTACTGCTCTATCTCTTTAGAAGAACAGCGGCTCGCTTTGAGAGAACGCATCCGCCGGTTGAGGTTTAACAAGGCAAGGATGGCTAGACGAAGCTAAATCTTGTAGACACTCAAAAAAATATAAGGTTATTGTATTAATGAATATAACAACATCAGTTATATATTGTCTTGACCTACCCAGCACGATTCGAACATGCGACCTACGCCTTAGAAGAATTCGTGTCTGCTGGAAAGTCTATATTTTTCAATGACTTGCACCATAAAAAACGGGGCTGTGTAATAAACATTACAAAGTCTAAGTGTCACTTAAAGTGCCGCTTAAAAGACAAAAATACTACTAGCCTTAGTAAGTTTGACCTTGCATTAACTTAACTCAAAAAGAGTGCCGGCCAATTATTTGATGCATATATGGCTTATAGCCCAAGACAAACATATTTCATCTCTAAATACTCGTCAATACCTGAGGAACCTCCCTCCCTACCCAAGCCAGACTGTTTAACACCACCAAACGGAGCAACTTCAGTAGAGATAAAACCTGTATTTACACCAACTATGCCGTACTCCAGTGCTTCAGCAACGCGCCAAACTCTACCAATATCACGGCTATAAAAATAAGAGGCTAGGCCATATTCACTGTGGTTAGCCCAGGAAATAATTTCATCCTCCTTTTCAAAAGGAATGATTGGTGCAACAGGACCAAATGTTTCTTCGTGTGTCATTACCATCGTCCTATCTACATTAGATAAAACTGTTGGCTCAAAAAAAGTTCCCTGTGTTTCTACTCTTTTTCCGCCTATCAATAACTTAGCACCTTTTGAAACTGCATCTGCAATATGTCTTTCAATCTTTTCAATAGCCTGCTCATCGATCACTGGTCCTTGAGAAATACCTTGATCAAGTCCATTACCTATTTTAATTTTCTTAGTTGCCGTTATAAACTTATCTAAAAATTCATCGCAGACATTTTTATGAACATAAAAGCGATTTGCACTAATGCAAGTTTGTCCACCATTGCGATACTTAGAAGCTACTGCACCGGCAACCGCAGCATCAATATCCGCATCTTCAAATACAATAAAGGGAGCATGGCCACCAAGCTCTAAAGCGAGCTTCTTAATGCTCGGAGAACCTTGCCTCATCAAAATTCTACCGACGTCTGTTGATCCAGTGAATGAAATATGCTTAACATCATTTGATTCACAAAACATCTTACCAAGGGAAATTGATTGGTCTGCATCGGCAGTCACAATATTGATAACCCCCTTTGGGACGCCAGCACGATCAGCTAATTCTGCTAATGCTAAGGCTGATAAAGGGGTCTGCTCGGCTGGCTTAATCACAATCGTGCAGCCTGCAGCCATTGCTGGCGCAATTTTACGAGTGATCATTGCAATTGGAAAATTCCATGGGGTAATGGCAACACAGACGCCAATAGCTTGTTTTAAAACAATAATTCTTTTATCTTTCCAGGTAGAGGCAGGCAGGGAACCTGAAACCCTTTTTGCCTCTTCAGCAAACCATTCTAGAAAGGAAGCGCCATATAGCACCTCACCTTTCGACTCTTCTAGTGGCTTACCTTGCTCTAAGGTCATGATTGTTGCGAGATCTAGGACATTCTCGATAATAAGGTCATACCAGCGTCGCATAATAATTGAACGCTCTTTGCCAGTGAGCTTACTCCAAACTGGAAAGGCTGCCGTTGCTGCATCAAGAGCTTTCTTTCCTACGATGTCATCGGCATCACAAACATTAGCAATCGAATCTCCAGTTGCTGGATTCAGAACCAAAAAATGGTTTTTACTAGATGTCCACGCACCATTGATATAAGATTCCTGACGAAATAGTCTAGAGTCTTTTAATAAAGTAGCAATATTTTGTGTTACTGAGACCATAAGATCACCTATTAATTAAAAAGTTTATTCTGCTTGTATCCCCGAAATACGAATTAATTCAGACCACTTTGCCAACTCTCTCTTGATGTGTTCCCTTAGCCTATCAGGTGATCCACCGACTATATCAGCGCCCAAATCTGAATAACGCCTCTTTACCTCAGGTAATTCAAGCACTTTGTTTGCAGCGTTATTCAGAGTCATTACAATTGATTGCGATGTTCCTGATGGTGCATAAAGAGCAAACCAGCCAGATGCTTCAAATCCGGGAATAGTTTCAGCTACAGTTGGAATATCGGGAGCAGCACTTGATCTTGATTTGCTTGCAACAGCAAGCGCCCTTAACTTTCCAGACTTGACTAGAGGCAAAGATGATGGAATACCATCAAACATGATGGGTACGTGACCTGCCATCACGTCAGTTAAAGCAGGTGCACTACCCTTATAGGGAATATGCTGGATATTGATGCCAGCACTTCGCTTAAATAGCTCTCCAGCCATATGAGGGGTGGATCCTTGGCCAGGCGCTGCTGAGCTTAATTCGCCAGGCCTGGTCTTTGCATAGTCAATTAATTCTTTTAAAGTTTTAGCCGGAAACTCTGGATTTACAACAACAATGTTTGGCGATATGGTGGCCCAAACAATGGGCTCAAAATCTTTGACTGGGTCATAGCCGATATTTTTATATAAAAAGGGGTTTATGCTGTGCGTACCGCCGGTTGAAAATAGCAATGTATAACCATCGGGTTTTGCCCTGGCAACGTATTGAGCGCCGATATTTGCACTAGCTCCAGGCCTGTTCTCCACCACAATAGTCTGATTTAAAAAACCTCCTAGTTTTTCAGCAAGTATTCTACCTGTCACATCTGTTGGACCTCCAGGGGGAAAAGGAATAACCATCGTAATCGGCTTAAGAGGATAAGCATCTGGTGCACTATAGGCGCTGAGAGATATGAGTGCCCCACATAGAATTAGTAGAATTTTTTTATTTAGAAAATTAAACATTGTCACTCCCTATATTAGTTTTTTATTCAGAGGTAGCACCAGATAATTCAATTACTTTCTTCCAGCGTTGCTTTTCTATATTAATTGCCACTTTCATATCCTCCGGCGAACCAGGCAAAGCTTCCAAACTTATGTCGCTTAACATGTCAACTATATCTGGACGCTTCAGTGTGACTGAAACGGCTATTAGGATCAGTGGCACCTAAAAGACCAAAATAAATTGATCCAGGTATATGTCCACCTTGGAACTCCAGCCGAACATCCCTTTTAGCATTAGATAAATGACATGTAATATTCAGCGCCTTTAACCAAGGAGAATCTAAATGCGATTAAAGCCATTCCGTTTTAACTAAAGACCCCGAATTGATAGCTTCTAAAGGCATTTTTAATCACCCTTTATGCCAGTTTGGGTCACAAAATTTCCCCACTTTATAGATTCTGCCCTAACAAACACTCTGAATTCTTCAGGCGTGTCACCCCCAGGAATAGCTCCGATAGATTCCATGCGTTTGCGTAATGCTGGATCCTTAAACCCATCGCGGACTATGGAAGCTAAACGATTTACTATTTCAGGGGGGGTGCCTGCTGGCGCAAACAAACCGCTCCAGCCATCAACTGTAAAACCAGGCAATGTTTCTGATATTGATGGTATTTTTGGGTTCAATGCAAAACGCGAGGCACTGGTTACGCCCAACGGCCGGAGCTTTCCAGACTCAATCCAAGGAATTGCATCGGAATAATTGGCAAATGTTAATTGGGTCTCGCCTGCTACTGCTGCAGTTACTGCTGGAGCACCACCTCGATAAGGAACATGAACCATATTGACGCCCGCTCGGGCCTTAAAAATTTCTCCAGCAAACTGCGTTAAGCCGCCAGCTCCAGAAAAATTTAGCTTTCCTGGATTAGCCTTGGCATATTGAATGAGGTCAGCAACGGAATTAATAGACAAATTAGGATTTACCAAAAGTACTAAAGGATTAGTATTAATCAAAGTGATAGGCGCGAAATCTTTTACCCCGTCATACTCAATCTTTCCCAAATGCTGGCTTAGAGTTTGCGGAGCAGCCAACCCTAGGAGCAGCGTGTAACCATCAGGCAGACTTTTTGCTACAAATGCAGTTCCAACAGTTCCGCTAGCTCCAGTCTTACTTTCAATAATCACCGTTTGGTTCAACGCATCTTGAAACATTGGTGCAATGATTCTGGCGACCGTATCAGCTATACCACCAGGTGCATAAGGAATAATGATTCGAATTGGCTTTGTAGGCCAATCTTTTTGAGCGCTCACTCCTCCAGATAATAAAAGTAGTCCGAAAAATAAAAAAATTAGTCTCACAATATTTAAGCTTAATCTACTCACACTTAGCTCCTTCAAATTGGAAAAACCATCAGGGTATCAACTCTTCTTGAGTCCAAAATAACTCGACGCTCTTTAAACTTAGGAATATCATCTACTAAAAGTACTTGATCTAAATATTTCCCTATTGCGAATAAATCTGTATATCCATTTTCCATTGTTCTATACACTGAAAAATTAGAGCGCACGCTAAAAAGATTGCTTTTAATTGATCTAATTGAAGGCTTAGTGACAATATGGCAATACCGATGAGATTCATAAATATTTGCCGTTTCAAGCGCAATAATTCTATCGCTCATCATCCCCCTGCCCTGACAATGAATAATCCCAATAGGAAGTCTATCTTCTTCATTCTGAACGGTCGTTAAAAAATAGAGACCATCATCACAAAAAAAACTATCCCACTCCTTAACTAAGCCATCATCCAATGTATATGCATATTGCATCAAGAAACTTTCAATCTTATTATTAACATCGAGATTAAAAGAATCTGCATTCAATATATCTAAGGGCTTAAATGTATTCATGAAGTTTGATTAAACCCCATGATGTTTCTGTATCCGTACCAAAATCCCCTAACAGAAGTTTCTGTAGCACGAGATGACTCATTTGACTCAGCTACCGTACCCCCCATTTCAACAAATGAGGTTTGTTTGGGGCTCGTCTTCGTACCTCTTTGTACAAATGAATTAATACAACCATCCTCCAATGCAACCAGTCCGGCAGCGCCAGTCAAATTACTCTGCATAACTCTCATATGCTTCTGCTCATCTGTATCGCCTTTATCTCCTAAGAACAGCCAAAAAAGCTCAGTCTCATCGACTCCCCTTGGCACAAAATGTCGAATTGCCAATGAATTCAATGTGTACTGAATCACTAAATTTGGGAATATGGTCTGAATACTATGAGTAATTCCATCATCAAACTCCTCCCAAGATGAAATTAATTCTGGTGCAGCTAACGATGATTTGTATTTGGCTGAATGAACATCTGCAGAAGAATATTCTTGATCAAGCTTGTGAGTCATTCTTTTCGAATAACTAAAGTGATGCCACTTATCCTCCGAGAGGATTATTCCACCATCCATATCCAATCGATTAACTTTGAAGGCAGTATAAAAGGTGTGAAGTAATGTAGCGTGATATGAATCGCGAACATTTTCTGCATATAGCTTCCAATTATTATGAATCACTTGGCTATGTCTGCCCAAGACCTTTAGAGGGCGATTCAAGTTTCGCTTCATGAATGCAGACATCTTCGGCCCAATATATTCTTCAATCGGTTTGGTAGCATCTGAGAATGTGCCAAAAATTAAACCATAGAGCGAAGTGACGCGCAGTGGCTGAAGCCGGTGCTGAGAAACATCGAAGTTTAGTGGCATACCACCTTTACCCGCAACACCATTTTGAAATGCTATGCTTTTTAATTGCCCACTTAAATCATAATTCCAAGCATGGTACACACAAGTTAACGATTTTTTATTATCAGCATCTTTTAAGCACACTAATGCCCCTTTATGGGCACATCTATTAACCATTGCATGGATTTGGCCTTCATGATCGCGGGATACAATTACAGGGGTTTCGCCCACCCAAGTTGTGCGGACATCGCCTGGATTTGAAATCTCCTCCTCTAGGCAGAGATAATTCCATACTGCTCCTTTGAAGATTTTCTCCTGCTCTTCTTCATATACTTCTCTGTCAGAATAAATAGAGTATGGAATTTTCGTTAATCCATTATTTTCCGACCATGAGATGCGCTCATGGGCTGGTGTAAGTAATTGATGATTTGGTGCTTCGCATTTCGACATATCTAGCTCCTTAGCTGATCATATTGTCTGGATAGGATTGAGAAGTTGCACAGATTTTTGCTCAAAAAGAATATGAAAGTGCTCGAAGCAACTATAGATAACTGCCTATTAATATATCGCTCAGTACTAAATAGCTCTGGATCTTTTAATAATCTGCTAGCATTTTCTATTGCTTCATTCATCTCATTTCATCCATATAAAAATTGCTACTCAGCTTTTATACCGGTTGTACGTATTAATTCAGACCACTTAGCCATTTCCTGCTTAACCTGATCTCTTAATTTTTCAGGTGGGCCTCCTACAACATCAGACCCCACATCGGAATACCTTTTCTTGACATCTGGCATTTCTAGAGCTTGATTGGCAGCTTGGTTGAGCAACAAAATAATGTGGCGAGGAGTGCCTGCTGGGGCATATAGTGCAAACCAGCCAGACGCTTCGAAGCCGGGAATTGTTTCAGCAACTGTTGGAATCTCTGGGGCTGCACTAGATCTTGACTTACCTGTTACGGCTAGGGCCCGTAATTTACCTGTCTGAACAAAAGGCAAAGTGGATCCAATGCTATCAAATAAGATTGGGACATGCCCTCCAATCACATCTGTTATGGCTGCTGCACTTCCTTTGTATGGGATATGAGGAATATTGATACCAGTACTTTTTTTAAATAGCTCACCAGCCATATGAGGTATGGAGCCTTGACCAGGAGCTGCAGAACTCAGCTCTCCAGGCCTAGACTTTGCATAATCAATCAACTCCTTTAAAGTTTTAAATGGCAAAGCTGGATTAACTGCAATAATATTTGGAGATACCGTGGCCCAAATAATGGGCTCAAAATCTTTCACGGGGTCATATCCAATATTTTTGTACAGGAAAGGATTAACCCCATGGGTACCACCTGTTGAAAATAATAAGGTATAGCCATTTGGTTGAGCATTAGAGACATACTGGGCCCCAATATTAGCACTAGCACCAGGCCTATTTTCCACAATAACAGATTGCTTTAGGACGGTACTCAGTTTTTCAGCAAGCAATCTGCCTGCTATATCTGTTCCACCACCAGGTGGAAAAGGAACAACTACAGTAATAGGTCTCAGAGGATAGCTATCCGGAGCACCAATTGAAGTAAAGCTTAGAAAAATACCAATAAAAAGGGTTAAGATGCGCTGCCTAAATAAGCTTATCATATTTATCTCCCAAGTATGAATATAAAAAAATCAAAAATTTTAAATCTACTACCGGTGACGTCTGATACTTCAATCACTTTTTTCCAACGCTGCTTTTCAATATTTATCGCAATCTTCATATCATGTAAGGTGCCAGGTAAAGCCTCTAAGTTCACATCACGTAAGATGGTGACCGCATCCGGACTCTTTAGTAAGACGTTGAGGGTAGCATTCCCTCTTGCTTAAATAATTCCTTTAAGGTTGTTTTCTTGACTTTACCTAATGCTGTTCTAGGTAGATGATCGACTACAAGATGCTTACGGGGAATCTTATATCCACCTAAATATTTTCTACAAAACTCAATTAGATGCTCTGTAGATATTTCAGGATCATTTGGTGTGACGCCAGGTTTAGGAACAATGAATGCAAACAAAGCTTCCCCATAAATAGGGTCAGGCATACCTACTACTGCAACTTCCATGATTTTTGGGTGCATTAAAAAAACAACCTCGACCTCGCGGGTATAAACATTCTCCCCGCCGGTTATAACCATTTCTTTTTTTCGATCTCGTATATATAAGTAACCTTCTTTATCAAGCTGGGCAATATCGCCTGTATGAAACCAATCATTCACAAATACCTTGGCCATTTCTCCAGGTGCATTCATATACCCTTTAGACACTTGCGGTCCCTTGACAATTAATTCTCCCAGCTCGCCAACAGCAACGTCCTCACCGTCATCATCCACAATTCGCATTTGAGTAGCTGGCAATATTTTTCCGGCAGATAAAAGCAAATGTGGCGCACCTTGAAGCGCTTTTTTATGATCATTACCATTTAATATGGAAAGATATGGAGTGGTCTCGGTTAAGCCATAACATTGATGAAATTCGACTTGAGGCAGTTTTTCTAGCGCGAACCTTAGCCAGTTTTGATCCATTGGTGATGTACCATAACTAATTAGGCGAAGGCTACTGAGATCTCGACCTGTAAAGTCAGCCTCCTTAAGAAAACGGATTAAGGTAGTCGGCACAAGACTAAGAATCGTTACTTTATCTTGTTCAATAGTGTCTAAAACTACTTTAGTAGAAAACTCCGGAAGATAGATGTGGCAACCTCCAAACATAGTAACTACGGTTGCCTTTAGATCGGTTGAATGAAACATCGGCGAGATATGTAGATAGACATCTTGGTCATCAGTTCTCATGAGATTCGCAATTTGTAGTGCATTCGAGATAATATTCCGATGACTTAATCTCACGCCCTTAACGCGTCCAGTTGTACCGCCAGTAAAAAGCCAAATAGCATCATCCTCATCGTGCAAACTAATCGGTTTCAAGGCTTGTGCTGGAGCTCGTAGGGTGTCAATTAGTAAGTATGCAGATGGGTAGTTATCGCGCTTATCTTCGCTGGGAATAATGACAATCCTCGAATTTTCTGGGTTTACCTGGTCTATCAAATCAACAAAGACATCTTCAACAAAAATCGTCTTGCAATTAGCATCATTTAATATTTCGCCTATTTCCAAGGGGGAAAGTCGGTAGTTGATAGGAACAGGTATTACGCCAGTCCAGTAGCCAGCATTAATTAGTTCACCAGCATAGGGAATATTTCTACTAACTAAGGCAAATCGATCGCCTTTAGTTAATCCTAAATGATTTAATAGACCAGCAGTCTTAGATATACGCGCTAAATATTCTGTCCAGGAAAGAAAACGTGGATTATCATCTCCCGCCCAAAAAATTGCCCGATGATTTGGGAAATTTTGCGCGGTATTTTGAAGCATTGATATCAATGTGCTCAACGAGTAACTCCCTTATTGGCCAATTTAGATAGATTTAAGCCCATTCGCTCTGGCGCAGCCCTCTGACCAGAACCTCGCTGCGGCATCATCGGAATTTCAAAGCCCTGTTCGTGACAGGCTTTAGTAATAATGATGAATTTCCAATAGGCTCCGCCTAAAAGAGTTAGCGCACAGGCAAGGAAAAATGGTAGTAATCCAATGGATGGATTGATTAAGGTGAGAATTAAGAACGCCGTTGGAAGAATCTGACCCAAGCCCATGACTGGAAATTTCATCGCATTGATATCACGCCTAGACAACGGACCAATTCCATAAGATTTTGCTTTCTGGCAATACAAAGCAAAATACAGCGCGTTACCTAGTCCCAAAATAATTCCAGCGCCACAAAGCAATGAGAGATGGAATTGCAACTGCGAGCCAGCAAGAGGTGAAAATAGGCCCAATAAAGCCAGACCCTCATAAATACCAGAACAGAAAATCATCCAAGGCAATAAAGGCGCACGCCAAGTTGGTATGCCTTTTGCTGCAAACAAAATTCTTGCTTGTGAAACCAAGAACCCAAGAGCGGCAACGCCTGCAATAATATAAGCATAGGTATTTCCAAAGTAGAGTCCAGCAATAATGGCTGGATAAAATACAGCCACACACCAAGTTTCTCTAGTCATCCAAGATGACTGCGGCCTGAGGAATACATTTAAAAATCTAAGTTTTCGACCAATCTTTAAGAAAACAAAGAACAGCCCACACGCCATGATGATGCCAGCCGCAAGATTGAAGACTCCCAATTGATTGGTATCAATTACCTGAAAACTAAATAACAAGAAGGCAACCAATGCAAGGCCTGATGCCATTCCACCCAAGATAAAATTCATAGCAGCACGGTAATCCCAAAATTCCTGAGGTTTCCCAACTAATGGATTAGAAAGGTCTGACATTGACTCTTCGTTAGCGTCTTCATCAGACAAAGGACTTCCAGATAAAGTTGCAGGGATCTCATACAGATACTTAATTTGTGGATCATTACCTAGGTCTGCATGCATTTGGAAAAATTTATTTTCTCTAGCGAGGTTACTTACATTGCTAGCGGGATCAGCGAAATCGCCGAACGTAATTGCTTGAGTAATGCAGGATGTTGCACAGGCAGGAGTAACTTCCACATCCACACCTGGAATGAGCTGTAGCACTTGTGCTTCATCGACACGATCTATACAAAAAGTACATTTATTGGCTACCCCTATTCGATCTGCATGTGAAGTTTGAACTTCTTGCTGCGTAGGCTCGCCGTAATACCCTTTAGTTTCATGAACAATGGTTCTTGCTTGGTACGGGCATGCAACCGCACAATAGCCACAACCAATACAAGTGTCGTAATCCATCGTCACCAACCCATCAGCGCGCTGTTTTGTAGCACCAGTTGGGCATACAGGGACACAAGATGGATTCGCGCAATGTTGACAGCCAGTCACTAGAAACAAACGCTCAACACTCGGAAATTTCCCATACTCAACATCTAATACTTTGCGCCACTGCACCCCTGGTGGTGTGTCATTTGCTTGCTTGCAAGCGATTGTGCAGGTTTGACAACCAACACACCGATTTAAATCCACCACCATTCCATAGCGTGCTGTCATGATTAAGTCCTCGTCACGTCAGCCGGCGGATTCGGATCTTTGCGTACAGAAACTCGCATTAAGTCTGCTCCGCTTCCAGTGGCATCGGTAGTTGATAAAGATAATGAGGTAAGCGAGTTCAAGCTACCTACACCAAGATTTTTTGCATAAGGCGTTGCCCAGTGATCAAACTGCCCAATCAGCAGAACAGTATCAGGCCTAATCCCTTCGCGCAAAGTTGCACGTCCCTGAGTTTTTCCAGTGGCGGATTCCAAAATAATAGGATCGCCATTTTCAATACCCATTTTTTTTGCAACTGTGCGGTTAATAATGATACCGTCGTGACCGACAACATTTTGGGCCATCTCCTGGATTAATGGCAAGCCCACATTTGCGCCCCAGGCATACTGCATACTGCGTGAAGTTAAAGCCCAAAAAGAAAATTCTGCTGGATCCCTGCCGAACTCTTGAGCCTGCTCAGCCCAAATATCTGGAAACGGCTTATACCCAGGAAGCGCTTCGTACTCTTCTAACTGCTTATCCCACCACTCAATGTCGATCTCATGTAAGCGGTTTGCCAACTGGGCACCATGGCGTTTGATATTTTCTTGATAGGGCATTTCAAAGCGCAGGCCTTGACGCTTCATCTCAGGATAAAGATACCAATCCAATTGTGAGAACTCTCGCAACATAAAGCCATTTGCCTTAAACCATTCAATTCCAACCACTTCTTTGCCATCAGTTAACTCATGGCTGGCAGCTTTTGCAATGGCCTCCCAAATTTGTTCAGCGCTATGCTGGACTTCTGGATCTAATGCATAGTTATACGCATCGGTTTTAAGTGAGATAGCGGCGGCTCCTCGATTAATGGATTCGTTATATTTTCGTAATAAGCCCGTTCTTTTCGCGAGCTCAGAAGAAATATCACTCATGTCCATACACTCACCTGCGGCTTCGACTGCTGCCTGGCGTATAGCCCAGCCTTGGTGGTGCCAAAACTGCTCTCCGGAACCAGTGCCGCCAATTCTAGAGAGTTGCAAACTCTCAATGTCGGTAGCCTCAGGAAATAAAATATCGGCCATGTAGTTAGACTCGTCTAAGGTGTATGCGAATGCCAATGTGAATGGAAATTCGGCAATCCTCTCCGCTACAAAAGGCGCATTCCAAGAAGAAATTGCAGGGTTAGTACGATAACAAATCCACATTTCAGGCAGAGTTTGCTTTGGCCATGGGCTTGGTGGATTCTTTTGAAACAGCCAAGGTAAATGAGCCGGACCAAGAGCGGCAGACCATGGAGAGTTAGCAGCTAGCGGTACAAGCATTTTGTAGGCATTACGGATATGCGGCTTTGATTGCCATTCTTCTTTGCTTGTGCCATTAAATGGATAAGTCATAAATCCATCTAGACCAGCAGAAATACTCTTTAATCGATTATCAGCCGGACGATTAAGGCGCACCTTAGTACCCAAGGTACTTCCAGGAACTTCCAATGCACCTACTAAGCAGGCAAGTAAAGTCCTTGCCCAAACAGCTTGATATCCACCCCAACCATTATTAACGCCCTTACCCAACATAATTCCAACGGGGCGATGAGGTAGCGTTTGACCTTCGATTTCAATCGTAGCGCCAACAGTAGCATGGGCGACAAACTCATTACCAACTTTACGAATTGACTCAGGTGAAACATCGCATTCTTTTGCCGCCCACTCTGGTGTGCAACTTGCGAGGTGATCGCGCAATAATTGAAAAGATGGATGAACAACGCATGATTGATGCTCCCATTGCTCACCATCAGGGCCAATTTCAATACCCGACGCCTTATAGCTGCCATCTAAAGCCATATCGGAATATGCCTTACCCGCAAAGGCGTCAAATGGTTTTGTCTGATTTGCATTTAAATCCCAAATAAGCGGCTTTAATGAAACCGCATCGCGTAAAAAGTAACCGTGAGGGCCAACTAAATAGGGAGAATTGGTATCTTCCGCTAAGAAACGAACATCACAAACTTTTTTCCAATCCATCTCATGCAAGATGTGATGAATGACCGCATATAGAAAAGCAGAGTCGGTTTTAGGTTTAATCGGAACCCATTCAGCTGATAATGCTCCAGTCACTGATAAGTGAGGCTCTACTTGTACGCGCTTGAGTCCACGTATACGAGCATCAGCCTGGCGCCACACTCCGGTTACTCCAGAAGATGCTTCTTGGTTATTGCCTAAATTAATAATGTAATCAGAATTTGGAGAATCGACTGTAACAGTAAATGCACGGTGCCAAAATTCCCCATAGAGATGCTCTGAGTGATAACACTTTGCTCCCTGACCACTTCCAAAACCAAAGTCCATCGGACCCCATGCCGATAAAAATGCTGGGAATGTGCCCATGTAGCGAGTTGGCGTACCACCACCCCCAAAACTTGCAGCAACCCTTGGGTAGCCCTCTTCATCTGTTAAACCTTTTTCACGAATCGCATTCATCTTGGCGGCAACGATATCGAATGCTTCATCCCAAGAGATTTCTACAAAACCAGGATCATGCTCACGCCCTTTTTTGGGATTCGTGCGCTTCATTGGGCGAGTAATGCGGTTAGGGTTATTGGTTTTTTGAACAACCCCATAAGCCTTAATGCAAACTCGACCATGTGCAGGATGCGCAGAACCAATATCAAAGTTTGGCTCAATACGAATTGCTACACCATTCTCTACCTCAACTTTTAATAGATCAGGGCCGCAAACACATTGGTTGCAGTAAACCGGCACAACTTTTCGAGTACTTCTGAGGGGCTTAGGATTGATTGCCATGCATTACTCTCCCCGCAGCGTCTTAACTGCAAGCGCCTTAGCCTCTAGCCGCTCCTTTTGCTTACTCAAATCAACTACAAAACGGGTATGCTTTGCTTTACCTACAGTGTCTAGCTCATCACGCACCTCTATATCAAAATTGATTCTGCGCCCTTCAATACCGGTAAGCTTAACAACGACATCAACCCACATACCAATTAATGTTGGTCCAAGATGATCAATCTCTACTCGAGCGCCAACAGTATTTTCTGTACTCTCTAAATAGTTAGACAGTAAATCACGGCAAGCGTTCTCGACATCCTTGACCATTAAAGGTGTTGCATATACACGCAGATGTTCACCCATAAAGCCAATAGTTCTGTCCTTATCAATTTCGTATCGTTTGGTAAGGGATGCCCCTACATCTAGACCTGGTTTCATTAATTTCTCCTTAATAGTTGGCTTATTACGCGCGACGCAAATCACTTACAGTCAGACGCGGGGTTAATATTTCATCGCTAGTTTGCAGTTCAATTAATGCTGGACGGCCTGCATTTTCCGCACGCTCAAAGGCTGCAGGAAAGTCTGCGGTCTTCTCGACTAGCTCCGCATGGGCGCCATAAGCTTTCGCGAGGTCGATAAAATTCGGATTTGATAAGCTTGATCCCCAAACATTACCAGGGTAATGGCGCTCTTGATGCATCCGAATACTGCCATACATACCATTATTGACAACAATAATAATGACATTAGCTTGATATTGAACTGCCGTAGCCAGCTCTTGTCCGTTCATTAAAAAACAACCATCGCCGGCAAAGCAAATGGAGAGTCGTTCAGGATGCTCAATCTTAGCGGCAATGGCTGCAGGTAATCCGTAACCCATAGTGCCGCTCGCTGGTGCTAATTGCGTTTTAAATTTTTTGTATTGGAAAAATCGCTGTACCCATAAGGTGTAATTGCCAGCACCATTAGCAATATAAGAGTCTTCAGGAATCGTTTTATTGAGATAAGAAACAATTTCACCCAAGTTAATGGGGCCAATTGTTTCCAATGGTTTTATAAAGTCTAGATAATGTTGTCTTGCTTTAACAATTCTTTCTTTTTTATCAGATGAGATAGCTGGTGCATTAAGCTTCTTCGCAGCAGCTGCAAATGTAGCTAGACCAGAATTTATTCCCAGCGTCGGCTGATAAACATGTCCTAATTCATTAGCATCGCTGTGGATATGAATGAAAGTTTGCTTTGGATTGGGGATATCAAGCAGAGTATATGCATTTGTTGAAGTTTCACCCATTCTTGCGCCAACGACAATCAATAAATCTGATTCATCAATCTGCTCATGCAGCTTCGGGTTCATTCCTAGACCAATCTCGCCAACATAATTGGAGTGTTGGTTGTTAATTAAGTCTTGACGCCTAAATACACACGCCACGGGCAATCCAAATGCTTCAGAAAATTGCGCAATATCTAAAGTAGCTTGTGCATTCCAACCGCCACCTCCTAAGATTAGCAAAGGCTTTTGGGCTTTACTAATGAGATCCTGCATTTGTGCAAGAGACTCTTGAGTAGGTGCAGATTGGCTAGACTGGTATTTCTGAGCATCTTTGACTGTGGATAATTCAAATAACATATCTTCAGGTAAGGCTAATACCACCGGTCCAGGGCGACCAGAAGTAGCTACGCTAAATGCACGACTAATCATTTCAGGAAGACGATCTGCGCTATCGACTTGATCTACCCACTTTGCAATAGAGCCAAACATTTGACGGTAATCAAGCTCTTGCCATGCTTCCCTTCCAAGCACACCTCGTTCTACCTGACCTACAAATAAGATTAGGGGTGTGGAATCCTGCCGTGCCGTATGAACAGCAATACTTGCATTAGTAGAGCCTGGGCCGCGTGTTACAAAACAAATTCCTGGTTCGCCAGTAATCTTTCCTTGGGCTTCAGCCATATGGGTTGCTCCACCCTCTTGTCGACAAGTAATTAAATCAATGTCATCGCGCACAAGATAAAGCGCATCTAAAACTGGTAAAAAACTTTCTCCCGGAACGCAATACACAGTTCTTACCCCGTTGATACGGAGCGCATCCACCAGGACTTGTCCACCAGTTCTACCTTTACTTGATGAAGTATTAATATTCAAAGTCATCCTTACATAAGCACACTGTTAAAGAACTTGGGCTATTATTCCCCTTTTGCTCCACAAAGCTCAATAGCATTTTTCCAAAATATACGCGCCTTTTTTGCAGCTAACAGCATGTCAGCAGAAGTGCCAGGCATTGGCTCAAAAGAAATCTCGTCTAACTTGGCAATAAACTCTGGTTGGCGTAATGCCTTATCCATCTCCACATTGATACGCTTAATAATTTGAGGCGATGTTGATGATTGGGCCACTAACCCAAACCATGCAGAGCTTGTTAAATAGGGAAAGCCAATCTCAGCAACCGTGGGGACATTAGGTAAATGAGCTGCTCGGCTTGGTGATGTGACTGCCAAAGGACGCAATGTACCGGCCCTAATGTGAGGTAGTAATTGTGGCAAATTATCAGTGGTAAATTGCACATCACCTGCTAGCAAAGCCTGCATAGCAGGGCCATTACCCCTGTAGGGTACGGCTAATGCAGGAAAATTGGTTTTGACCTTTAATACTTCGTTCAAAATGTTGCCAGCACTTCCCAGGCCCGAGCTTGAATAGCTAACTTTTCCAGGATTTACCTTGGCGTAATCAATTAAGCCATTGATGGAGCGAACTGGTAAGGACGCTGCAACAACAAACACATTCGGAGTCTGTCCAATCAGACCCACTGGAGAGAAATCTTTGACGGGATCATAAGACAGATTGGGATACAAATATTGGTTCACAGCCATCATTGGCAATGAGGCCACCATAAACAAATGATCATCAGGAGCTGACTTGGCGAAGAAATTTGCTGCAACAATTCCATTAGCTCCGCCACGGTTTTCCATCACAATTGGCTGCGTAAAGGATTCACCCAACTTTTGCGCCAAAACGCGAGTCAAAATATCAGTAGACCCGCCAGGAGGATAAGGAACAATAAACTTGATTGGGCGATTTGGCCATGGGTCTGCGGCCAAGGCGCCACATGACATCCCTAGGGCGGCGAATGCACTTAAAGCTAGAAGGTAAAACTTTTTATTCACAATAGATACATTCCTATCTTTAGACAACTCGAAGGTTTAATCCAACTTTACGCCACTTGCCTTAACAGCCTCTCCCCAAAACCTATATTCACTACGCAAGTAATTAGCAGCCTCTTCTGGGCTCTTGCTAACGCGCGGTATCAATCCAATTGACAATAGGCTTTGGTCCACTTCGGGACTAGACATCACGGTCGACAAGGCGCTATAGGTCGAGGTAATAATATTTTTGGGTGTGCCAGCAGGATAAATAATCATTAACCAAGTAACAGCATTAATATCCCTAAAACCCAATTCCCGTAGTGTTGGTACACCTGTAAAAATTCCACCAATTTGCTTGGAGCTACCGATAGCTAGGGCTCGTAACTTACCTGACTCTACAAAAGCCCGTACTGATGATGCTGTCTCTAGAGCAATTGATACATTTCCAGAGATCACATCTGTTAATCCAGCGATGCTGCCTTTGTAAGGAACGTGAGCAATCTTGATGCCCGCATCCCTTTTGAATTTTTCCATCGCTAAGTGCGAAACTGTACCGTTACCAGACGATGCATTTGTCAATGCATCAGGATTGACCCTTGCATAATCGATTAGATCCTTTAAGTTTTTAAAGGGAAGAGAGGCATTGCAGACTAAGACAAACGGTAAATCACCGATTAAACCAACAGACTCAAAGTCCTTTAGGGAGTCATAGGGAACGTTCTGATAAAGATGTGGGTTAGTTGCGATCGCTGACATATGAACAATCATCATCACGCTACCATTTGGAGGCGATTTAGACAAAACCCCTAAGGCTAGACTGCCACCCTGCCCTGGACGATTATCAACAATGTAGTTGTTTCCAGTAACATTATGCAACTTCTCTGCTAACAATCGAGAAACTGAGTCTGTAGCCTGGCCTGGAGGAAAGCCAACAATAATCTTGACGGACTTGCCACTATCCGATTTGATTTGTGCAGAAGTAAGGGAACTTAATGCGCCTAAGATTCCACCAATCACAATCTGTCTTCTTGTATTTTTTATCTTATTCATGATGTCTCCTCCATAGTCGTTAATTAATTAGTCGTGCAGCTCCAATAGCGATAGCGGCTCCTGAAAATAAAGCAACAATCAACCACCAGGCTGGAACCCTATTCGATAATCTGCCAGGGTTTGATGCAGAAAGATCTCTGCCCATTAAAGAATTGCCAAGTTCTGGAAGTCTTCCAGATGGCTTATTAACCGCTACACTAGATGGTGCAGTAGCATTTTCGCCACTTAATTCTTTACGGAAAGCCATAAAAAAATCATCAGCAATTTTTTTAGCTACGCCATCAATGAGCCTAGCGCCAACCTGAGCTAGCTTGCCGCCCACTTGGGCAGTGGCTCGATAATTTAATTGTGTCCCGCCATCAACTTTTTGCAAGTCCACATCGGCTGTACCCTTGCCAAAACCAGCAACTCCACCCTGACCTTCAAAAGCCATATGGCAGGATGATGGTGGTTTTGCATCGCTAATAGAGAGCTTGCCTTTAAAGCGAACACGCAAAGGACCGACAACTGCCATCAGCACAATCTTAAATTCTTCTGCGCTAACCACCTCAACGGATTCACAGCCAGGCAAACACTTTTTAAGAATGTCAGGGCTATTAAGTGAATCCCAAACCAATTGCTGAGGCGCTTCAATTAATTGTGTGCCGATAATTTCCATGTAAGTCTCTTATCTCTTTCTCTTAACGAAGGCCTTAATGAGCCTTCTTCATTGCTTGGGCTGTATTCACCATCGAATGCAAACTACGCGCATAGTCAATTGCACCTTGGTCATCCATGCGTGGAGCAACTCGCATATATTCTTTCAAGCCTAAAATCGCTGGTCTTGGTCTGCTAAGCAATACATTACAGAAGTGATCAACCTCAGAATTCAACTTCGCTTGAGGCACAACCTGACTAACCAATCCATAAGTTAAAGCCTGTTGCGCACTAATGAAGTCGGCTGAATAGGCCATCCAAAGAATGGCGTTACGGTTAAGGCGGTCATAAACAGCAGACATCACCATCGTAGGCATGACGTTATGTGTTATCTCAGGGATATTAAATGTCGCTTGATCGCTTGCAAATGAAACATCGCTCAATGCTGTAACAGCCGTACCAAAACCCATCACTCGCCCTTCAAGAACAGTGATCACTGGCACCTGAGCATTGCGAATCGCTTTATAGCTATTAAAAATCGAATCGTATTCGTCACGTCGAGTGTAAGCCTCTGATGACGCTGGTGGAAAATCAGGTCCGCGTACGCGACCAGTGCAAAAATCTGGACCAATTGAGCGAATGATCACCATATCTGAAGTCTCATGCGCAACATTGAGAGCCTTAATCAGACAAGCTGCCATGCGATCCGATACCCCATTGTCGTCAGGACGATTAAACGTAATACGTAAAATTCGTCCATCTTGTTTTATTAGAATTTGATCTTCCACATTTTCTCCAGTCAATGGCAATAATGATTTAGTAAAAATTTCATCAAAAAGATTTCAATGCATTCAATAGAACAATATTAAATTGGTCTTTCTGGTCAATATTGGGTAAATGTCCGCTAGCTTGAATAATCTCCAAAATGCTTCCAGAAATCTGTTGCGCTATATCTGCCATTGCTAGCGGCAACGGGCCATCGTTACTGCCTACTACCAAGGTAGTGCGGGTTGAAATATTTGATATTTGCGTTAAATAATCCAAACCTTGAATTGCTTTAGCGCAACCAACAAAACCATCAACCGAGGTGCTTGCTGCAATGCTCATTAATTTATTTGCAATAGCAGATTGGACAGCAACAAAGTCTTTACCAAACCATCGCTCAATCGTCGATTGAGCCAAGGCAACGCATCCCTGCTCCTTTGCAATTGCCATACGCTCATCCCAAGGGGCGGCGAAGACAGGCGGCGCATCTGCGCGGGCATCACAAATAATGAATTGATGAAATCGCCTAGCATGCTGCAGTGCTAGGCCTAAACCTGTCATGCCGCCCAATGACAGTCCAACATAGTGGGCCTTATCGATATCCAAGGCGTCCATGACATCTATCGTGTCTGCAACTAAATCAGCCATAGCATAAGGAGGTTTTGGCGCATCTGATAAGCCATGTCCACGCGTATCAAGCCTGACCACCCTATAGCCTTTGGTGGCGAGCAAAGCACTTTGCTCATCCCACATAGCGCTAGATGACAAAATGGAATGAGACATCAACACGACGGGATTGCCTTGCTGCCCTTGTATATGCGCCGCAATGCTACCCCCAAAACGAGGAAGAAAGAGTTTTTTAGTTTCCATTGCTTAAGCCTCTAACTCGTGTTCATGCAAGGCGGTCCATATTGCATCCGGCGTCATCGGCAAAGTATTTATAGAAATATTACGCTCTGCTAAAGCATCATTAACGGCGCTTGCAATCGCTGCAGGACTCCCTAAATAGCCCGCCTCACCAGATCCTTTTTGCCCAAATTCCGTTAAAGGAGAAGGTGTACAGTGGTCAACGATCGTAATTGCAGGCACTTCATGGGAGCTTGGCAGGAGATAGTCCATAAAAGTCCCAGATAGCAACTGCCCTTCATCTGAGAAACTAAACTTTTCGAGCAAAGCCGCACCTAAACCATGAGCTATGCCCCCATAAGTCATGCCATGCACAACATCAGGACTTATCATTACACCGCAATCATGGCCGCAAATATATTTGTAAATTTTTACTATGCCAGTTTCTGGATCTATGCTGGCCAATAGAACGTGCGCCTCAAATGAATGACATGGATACATCTGGACCCGTCCATCTGCCGAAGGCAAGGCACCACCAGTCGGCACTTCCCAGACAAATTTTTCTTGCAGCCCGGGCTCTAATAATGGTGGTAATTCATGGAACTTACGATGTGCAATTTCAACTAATTCAGCCCAACTAATTTTCTTTGTTGGATCTTGTTTAGAAATAAAGTTACCCTCGCAATACTCTAATGCTTCTGGTGACATTGCCAAACTGTATGCAGCAATAGTTAATAGCTTGCTGCGCAATTTTTTGGCTGCTCCAGCAGCGGCGCCGCCCAACATGATTGCCATGCGACTACCTACAGGACTGTTAGATGGCAAGGCATTCAAAGAATCTGCATGGAGTACACGAATATCATCCGGAGGACGATCCAATATTTCACCAACAACGGTTGACACTAATGTTTCATGTGCCTGTCCGGAGGTTGAAGTACCCATAATGGCAGTGATGCTGCCCGATAGATCGATCCGGATAAAACAGGAATCCATCCAAGTGGTGGTTACGTTCTTAGGGTTAAAGAGGGGTTCAAATGAAGAATTACCACCCGATGGCTCCAGACATGTAGAAATGCCAATGCCAGCCAATAATCCACTCTGGCGCAAACGATCACGCTCGGCAATAAGCTCACTTAGTGGTGCTTCGTTTAATGCCTTCTTCAAGACGGTTTCATAATCCCCTGAATCATAGCTAGTACCACTAGGAATGAGATAAGGAAATTCATCCTTACCAATGAGATTCTTATTGCGGATCTCGATACGATCTAACTTTAAAAAGCGCGCAATTTTATCTACCCCGGTTTCAATCGCGTAATTAGTTGGTGACTGACCAAAACCCCTAACCGCTTCCTGCGGGGTTTTATTTGTCATCACTGCTATCGCCTCATACTCCACACTCTGGATTCGATAAGGCCCAATAATTGCGCCAACAGGTTTTCCAAGTTGTAGCGGAGAGCGACCTGAATAGGCGCCTATATCATCAACTGCTCGCATCCGCATCGACCGGATGACGCCGTCACTATTAAATCCTAGGGTGACATCAAAAATACGATCTGGGCCTTGCATGTCTCCACCACGCATATTCTCAAGTCGATCTTCTACAAACCGTACGGGGCGATTTAATTTGCGTGCTAGATAAGCAACCACAATGGAATGTTTTAATCCTCGTTTCAGACCATAGCTACCACCAACATCCACATCAAAGTGCACACGCACAGCATTGCCATCAAGGCGAAGCGCCTTAGCTAATTGATCTGGAAATTTAGGCATCTGAATGGAAGCCCAAACATCTATGATTTGGGTCGAATCATTCCAATTACATGCAACAGCAAACGTTTCGATAGGAACTGTAGAGTTTCTGGACCAGCGCACTCGATATGAGATTTCATGATCACATTCAGAAAAATGCTGATCAACCTCACCCCAAGTGAACTTTCGCTTAAAGATAATATTTGAGCCGTGAGCTTGATGAATTAATGGTGAACTTGGACTCAGGGCATCTTCAGGATCAATCACATGATCTAATACCTCATACTCCACATCAAGTAACTCAACCGCATCCTCGGCAAGTGCTCGAGTATCAGCAACTACAGCGGCAACCCACTCACCCGCATAACGGGCTATATCGATCGCCATTGGGTAGCGCTTTACTAGGGGAGCATCTACCCCCGGCAAAATTGCATCGGTATCCGCAAATAAGTCAGCGCCAGTAATCACAGTATGAACGCCTGGCATCGCCAGGGCAGCACTGCCATCAATTGATTTGATTTTGGCATGTGCATACGGACTAGCCAGAATTGCTACATGCAACATCCCGCGCAAATGAATATCAGCCGCAAAGTTTCCTTCACCAACTACAAAACGACGATGCTCTACAGCGCGCCTGTGCTTACCAATATATTTAAAATTAGCATTACTCATGAGTAGCACCCTTTGGGTCTGTAGCATACAAAACTGCGTCAACAATTTGTTGATACCCAGTGCAACGACAGATGTTACTACTAATTGCTTCACGCACCTCTTCTGCACTTGGATGCGGTGTGTGTTTAATCAAATCATGACAAGCAATTAACATGCCGGGCGTACAATAGCCACATTGCAGAGCATGCTTCTCGCAAAATGCATCTTGAATCTTTGATAGCTGACCTCGGCCAAGAGCGAGCCCCTCTACAGTAGTCACCGCCATGCCATCAGCTTGTACTGCAAAAATACAGCATGATCGAATCGGCTCATCATTTAAGAGAATTGAGCAAGCTCCGCAAACGCCATGCTCACAGCCAGCATGTGTGCCAGTCAAACCAAGCTCATCACGCAAAAAATCCACTAGGGTCATTCTTGACTCAATCTCTTTTGCATAAAGCGTGCCATTGACAATTATTTGAACTGATACCGTATTCATTTGCTTACTCCATTGAGCATAGAGTCTTCTAAAGCCTCTAACATCACACGAGCTAAAAGAGTCCCTGCAAGACTGCGCCTAAATCGAGATGAGGCATGGGTATCACTTCCAGGGTCACACTCTTTGGCCACTTCTGCTGCTACCTCTTTAGCAAACTCTGGTGTTAAAGGTTTATCAATCATTTTCTGGGCGATTTGCGGAAAGACAGTAGGTGTACTATTCACGCCACCCACCCCAAATGAAATACGCCTTAATGACCCATCATCATTGGTCTGTAGCTGGCATGCTGCTGATGCCATCGCAAAATCACCCCTACGCATAGAGACTTCCGTAAAAGCTGAGCCTATGTGCTGACCATGCCAGATGGGTAGATCAATCGCAACCAAGCATTCCGTTTCAGCGATAGCTGTAAACATAGGGCCCAGGAAAAAATCGGCTGCCTCTACTTCGCGCAAGCCTGCTGCATCACTTTGTAAATGCATCGATGCCCCAAGAACTAAAGATGCTAAAGGCAATTCTGCTGACGGATCTGCGTATACCAAGCTTCCGCCAATCGTGCCTCGATTGCGAGTTTGACTATGACCCACCCAACTTAATGCCTTCTTTAACAAGGGAGCTGTTTGGCAAAGCGAATAATTAAATTCAATATCTCTTTGACGTACGCAAGCACCTACTCGCACGGTATGCTCGTCTTGGCTAATTTTTTTGAGCTCTTCTAAGCGATTAATATCGACCAATAGAGATGGTCTTGCAAAGCGCATTGCCATCATTGGAACCAAGCTCTGTCCGCCAGCAATCAATTTTGCTTCTGACCCAGCCTCATCCAAGATTCCTAAAGCATGTTCCAGGTTGTCTGCGCGAACATAATCGAATGCAGCAGCCTTCATCGAGGGTCCTTAAGGTCACTGGAGAGGGTTAAATTAATCTGCATAGCCAACCAATTAATATCAATTGATTAATTTTGACCAGCGTAAGTCACTAAAGCAATGTACTATTATTCACATAGCATGAGAAAATCTCATGCTCAATTACTATAAGCCATTGTTTTATATATTTTATTTATGAGAAAAATTCCACCTCTTAATGCAATTAAGGCCTTTGAGGCCGCTGGTCGCCATAACAGCTTTACAAGGGCATCTGAAGAGTTATGCGTTTCTCATGGCGCAATTAGCAAGCAGGTAGCTCTTCTGGAGAGCTGGCTTAATAGAAAGCTCTTTATCCGCACACAATCACAACTAGAAATCACCCCTGCAGGTAAAACGCTTTTAGGAGCTATAACCCCCGCATTTGATCGCATTGCCCTGACTGCAATGCAATTAATGGAGGATGTGACACCGCCTGCAGTACTAAATGTTAATGCACCACCGACATTTACGATGCGCTGGTTAATACCTCGTATTTCATCCTTCCAAAAAGCGCATCCCGATACAGAAATTAAGCTCACTACGTCAACTGAGCCTATTAATTTTCTTGAATTTACTTATGACATTGCGATCAGAGGCTCCCATGTTGATCTAGGACTAGAGCACGCTACCCCGTTCATGACTGAGACCATCATTCCAATCTGTCATCCCGACCTAATCCTTAGCACCCCCCTTAAAGAACCGGAAGAGATCAATCAGTTCACAGTTATTAGCTACGGTACTGAACCCATGAAATGGTCTGAATGGGCCTCTGCTACCAAGCTGAAAGAATTTAGACCGAAAAATATTTTGCAGTTTGAGCAAATGTACTTTGCATTACAGGCAGCAAGCGAGGGGTTGGGCATTGTGCTGGTCCCTTTATTCTTAGTTGCAGATGACATCGCCACTGGAAAATTATGCGCCCCCTTTGGAATTCTCGGTTCTCGTCAAAGAAAATATTATGCGGTTTCGAGGTTTGTTCAAAAAGAAAAACCAATCATCAAAGCATTTTGTAAGTGGATTAATCAGGAAAGCATTAGCACTGAACAAGTCATTAAAAGCTTGTTGCCGCACTAAATTAAATCATTCATTTTCTAGAGTTCATTAAATTATCGAGAGGATAAATATAGGCTGCCCTTATTAAGCCTTATAGCTACATTATTCAGGCTCGATACCCTCATCTTTAATAGCTTTTTGCCAGCGCGCCATTGATTAAAAAATATTAGAAGCTTGAAGGTGAATGAGTAAAGATATTTTTATTCTTAAAATTACCAGGATGATTCAAATAACAGTCTAAGTGTAAATACGAACCAAAAATAAAAAATGATTAAGACGTCTAAACCCAAATGAAAATCTTAGTGATCTATCCGAGCAACCTACGAACAAACTGTGTAATCACTGTGCAATGAACTAAGGCAGCCCCATAGCAACTGTATCCGCTTGAATTGCTTGAGATGTTTGGCCTACCCAGCACGATTCGAACGTGCGACCTACGTCTTAGAAGAGCGCGACTCAACTTTGCTTATTGAATAGGTTTAAAGCCATTATTGGGTGGAGCGTAATTAGGATTACCTCTTTGCGTTGGATAGCTAGGCACTTGATTGCCTTTAGAGTACATGCACTGTTGGTAAGCAATGTTGTACTGAGTCTGTCCTTGATTTTGCTTTCCGGAAGAATTCATGGCACCCATCGCAGCACCGCCTAATAGGCCGATACCTGCACCAGTTCCAATGTTCTGACTACTGCCACCTTGAATTACTGCTCCAGCTGCTGCGCCTAAAGCGGCACCAATTACTGCACTTGTAGCACCCTCTTTTAATGCGGCATTACTCGTATCTTTGATGGCATTTGCAGCAAACTCGCGACATTGCTGATCTTCCTGCTGAAACACTTCAAAAGGTTTACCTTCACGCGGCATGATGGCAATAGTTGGGCCAGTTGGTGCAGAGACGCAAGCAGCTAAAGAGCTGATTGCAATTAGAGTCAGTACAGCACGTTTCATATTCAATCCTTCAATCTATCTTTTTATCTTCGACTTTATTTACTTCATTAATTCTGGGTACGCCGTGGTACTGAATTGCCTGATGAACTAGAGGGCGGTATTGCTGGCTGAGCTTGCCAACCCGATGCGCAACTTTGTACATAAGGGAAATACTGTCCACTGGCCTCACAGTAATACCAAACAGCGGGCTGAGGTTGCGATGCTAGCACCATGGGTTGTTGAGGCGCGGCATATGTTATTACTGGAGGCGCTGAATACACCACTGGTGGTGAATAGTAAGCAGCTGCATAAGGGTAAGCATAGCCAGGGCCATAGTAGCCACCCCTCCAGCCCGGCCCCCAATTGCCACCCCATCCTGGGCCGTAAGCTGCTGGACGCCAACCTCCGCCGTACCCACCACCGTAGCCTCCGCCATGGCCACCACCAACAGAGACCGCCCAGCCGACATTACCTGCTTGGGCTGTGATGGGAGCAAGCATACATAAGCCTGCTGTCGCTAGTAGGGTTAGAACGAATTTAAAGTGCTTTGGGCTTATTTTCATAGTGGACTCCATTAATTGGTCGCCTCCTACTACCTTTAACGCTTCATCCAAATCCAGGCTGACAGGAATTGAGATTTATTAGCATATCTACCAAATGAATGAATACTTCGCCTTCAAGAGCTATTGCTCTAATTTTGCGCCTGATCTGTAAATGACCCTACCCCATTTATTCGTCTCAGCTTGAATTAACTTAGAGAGTTCCTGAGGGCTGCCTGGCGCAGGATCAAGTCCGCTTGCCAGTAGCTTGTTTCTGACATCGGTTTGATTGAGAGTTTGGCGAGTGAGGGTATTTAAGCGCTGTTGTAGGGCTGGCGGCAAGTTTACGGGCGCCATGAGTGAGAACCATGATGTTGCCGCAAATCCAGGCAAGCCTTGCTCAGCCATTGTCGGAATCTCAGGAGCCGCTGGAGAGCGCTTTAGAGTAGTGACTGCCAAAGCCTGAACTTCACCTGCCTTAATCAGCGGCAAGGATGAAGACAGATTATCAAAGAGCATAGAAATGCGGCCACTAATCAGATCGGGCAGGGATTGCGCTCTGCCCTTATAGGGGATGTGCCGAATCTGCACGCCCGTCATCTCCTTAAATAACTCACCCGACATATGCAGAGAAGTACCAACACCAGATGAACCAAAGGTGAGTTCATTCGGCTTTGCTTTAGCTAAGTCGATGAGTTCAGAGAGGTTCGTCACACCCAACTTCTTGTTCACCACCAGCACATTAGGCGTACTCGCTAAAAAACTAATGGGTGTGAAATCATTAATCGGATGAAAGGGCATCTTGTCATATAGAGCGCCATTGATCGCATGAATACCTACCGTACCAATTAATAAGGTGTAGCCATCAGGATCACTCTTAGCTACTAGGTCAGCACCAATATTACCACCATAGCCAGGACGGTTTTCAACAAGGACTGGTACACCTAAGCTTTGCTGCCAACTCTCTGCAAGTACGCGTGCCAAAATATCAGGTGCCCCACCAGGAGTAAAGGTCACCACAATACGAATGGTTTGTTTAGGCCAGGCAATATTAGCCTTGGCAGTTTGACTCTGGGCTTGAGCAGCAATATGAATACTCAGACAAGTAAGCAGTATTAGCAAGCATTGCAGCACTTTCGAGTTCATCTTCATAGCATCACTGGCGTTAGATTAAAAACCAAAACGTGTACGCAACCAAATCCATCCTTCATATTTAACGGGATCATCGGCGCAAGGGCCAATGCCACACTCCAGTAGAGTGGATGCGAGATTAGCAAAAACGAGGATGATGAATAAGATCACTAATGTATTTGCAAGCAGAGAGCGGGAGCGTACATCACGATTAGGAAACATCAACAAAAGAGCCAAACCAGCAATCAGACCTACATAGCCAACAAAAGCCCATGTATAAAAATGAAGTTCTAGAAAAGAATTCCCAAATCCTCTATCACCCGGTAAAACATGTAAGAGTACTTGGCGTAAAGAAACCATCATGCCAACTAAGCCACCAATGATGCCCCAACCATAGTTAGCTGAATGCGCACCACAACGAATGTTGAGCACCAGCGCAAAACCAATAATGACAAATCCCATGCGCTGCATTAAACATAGAGGGCAAGGTAATTCACCAAAGTAGAGTTGATCCACAAAGGCGTAAGACAGCATGCCAATGATTGCGATTAAAGCCAGTTGATTACCTAGTGCGGCTAAGGGAGGAAAAGCCTGCTTACTCAAATTGACTCACATTTCCTCATAAGCTGATATTGAGATGGTTAGTCGCGTGAATCCGAAACCAGAACATTAAAATACCGGCGGTGATAGCAAGCATGACTAAACCCGCCAGGCGTTTCTCAAACCAAACGAGGACAAGACCGATAAAGGCTGTCAGGAAAGGTAGAAACATATACATGGAGTAATTTTGTAGCAGGTCAATCTAGAGCTGAAAGACAAGTCTCCAGAAGGGTCATTTGTTTACCGTTAAGGATACCTACCATCATGGCTGGGTGAGTTGAGATGTATTGCTGTGGCAATACATCTCGTATGCTTTAGGATTTAGCGTTTAAGAAATCGACTACCGTTCGAATAAAGATATCCGGTACCTCGATATGTGGAATATGGCCAACGTTATCTAAAGGAACTAATTTAGCATTAGGAATTGCCTGCGCAGCCTTACGGCCTAACTCAGGAAAGTTACCTAAAGACTTGACTGCCTCAGGTGGTGCAAAGCGACGGCCAAAGACGGTTCTATCTTTTTGACCAATTACTAAGAGTACTGGCATCTTGAGTTGTGGCAAATCTCCAACCACTGGCTTCTCTGCAATCATTTGATAAGTTAAGACTGAGGTCTTCGCCCAAGCAGGATAGTCAGGCCCCTTCTGCACCCGTACATAGACCTCAACAAATTGTTCAAAGCTAGGTTGCCATACCGGAAAATAGGATTGCAAGAAACGGCGGTAACTAGTTTCTGTTTGCGCCATCTCCAATTTCAATAAATTGTCATTCGCTTGAGGTGGAATATCTTTGCTGTAGTCCTCAAGACCGAGAGGATTCTCAAGTACCAGTTTTTGTACTAGCTGTGGATATAGACGCGCAAACCGAATACCTACCATGCCGCCCATAGAGTTGGCAATTACCGAAGTCTTATTAATGCGAAGGGATTTGAGTAAATCCTGTGTGTTACGAGCGAGATCATCAAAGTGATATGGGACATCAGGCTTAGAGGACTTACCAAATCCAATTTGATCGGGAGCAATGACTCGATAGCCAGCTGTAGTTAAACCCACAATCGTAGCAGCCCAGTAATCACTAGAGAAGTTCTTCCCATGAAACAGAACTACTACGCCCTTCTGCTTGCCGACAGCTGGCACATCCATATAGACCATGCTTGCTGCTTGCCCTTGCAGGCTGGTCTTAAATTCTTTGGTGGGATATGGATAAGGCCAAGCACTTAAGCGCAGATCCAATGAACTAGCGCTAGCGTAGCGGCTTGGTGGTGGCGCTTCCACCTTAGGTTGCTCAACCGAGGTGCAGGCAGTTAATGCAGCAGTACCAATACAAATTACTGCCCAAGTTGTTACCAATGCTCTGAAGTTCATTTTGATACCTTTATCTCTATTAACTTTTTCGACTTTACCTACTTCACCTAGATGATCTTGACTTTAAGTGGTGTTAGACCCTCAACACTACCCTCAAGTACATCCCCTTTTTTTACAGGACCGACACCTGCAGGCGTGCCAGACATAATCAAATCACCGGGCTCAAGTGTGAATAGCGTTGAGAGATAGGCAATGGTGTCTGGAATATTCCAAATCAATTGATTCAAGTCACCCTCTTGACGCACTTCGCCATTAACCAATAACTTCACTGTGCCTTTATTGGGGTGACCACACTGAGTGGCAGGTGTAATTGCGGCGCAAGGAGCCGATTGATCAAATGCTTTGCCGGTATCCCAAGGACGCCCCATCTTCTTTGCTTCGCCTTGTAGATCGCGGCGAGTCATATCTAGACCAACACCGTAACCATAGACATGCTCGAGCGCCTTATCAGCAGAAATATTTGCTCCGCCTTTGCCAATAGCAACCACCATCTCAATTTCGTGATGAACGTCATTAGAAAGACTGGGGTAGGCCATATCTTTGCCATCAGCAACGATTGAATTTGCTGGCTTCATAAAAAAGAATGGCGGCTCGCGATCAGGATCATGACCCATCTCACGGGCATGGTCAGCATAGTTACGGCCGACGCAATAAATCCGGTTCACAGCAAAACGACGGGTATCACCCACCACAGGCAGTGAAGGAACAATCGGTGGATTAATGACGTATGCAGTACTCATGAATAATCTTTCTAATTGAAGTCTAGTATTTTGATATGAATGTGGGTGTTGGTATTTGAATTAATTATGACATCACTTGTAAGAATGTCATTTAGACTGCCGGCACGAAGTTTGAGCACCAGAATGCTCAGAGCCAAGGCAAAGGTCAAGGCATTAGCCACAATCAGGGGCCACTTTTCAATGATGAGGCCATAGATAAGCCATAAACCTACACCTACAGTAAATAGGCTGTACATCCCTACTGAAATCCCCGAGAGATCCCGAGTGCGCCAAGACTGAATCGCTTGAGGTAGAAAGGCAATCGTTGTCAGAAACGCAGCGCAGTAGCCAATAATCTCTATGTGATGCGGCTGCAAATTCATTGGGGTGTGATGCGTGCTTGCTGTTGAGATTATTTCTTCTGATTTAAGCCGGCCTTACGCGCTTCAATTTCTTTATTGATCGCAGCAAGTGTTTTTGCATCAGGCGACTTCCAGTTGCCGCCGGCTTTATTCACCATATAAGCCACCGCGTCCGAGAAGCCCTCAATGCTGAGGTTCGGATTTCCACCTTTAGCAGGCATACCTCTAACACCAACATAGCCATGAGCAGTCAAGACAACTTGTCCCTCAGCAATTAAGGGCGCCCACTTTGCTTTGTCACCAAACTTGGGTGCATTCAAGACCCCAGAAGCATGACAGGATGCGCAGACTTGTTTATAGGTGTTCTCACCAGGCTCAGCAAATACACTCAAGCTAATAGTGCAGGCAATAGTCAAAATTATGGGACGGAGCGATAAATTCATATGAGGCACCAATTAGTCATTAATTGTTATGTTCAATAATTATCTCACTTTATAAATAGGCGCTCTAAATCAGTCCTAAGCTCCAGATAAAGTCTGAATTTTGCTCGCGGCAGTATTGATTTAAAAGAGGATAGCTAAGTCTTAGCGGGGGATGGAGTAACCATTTTTAACCAGGATCTGCTTAGCAACAGTACCTTGAAGATAATCGTAGAGTGCAACAGCGGTAGGTGGTGGATCCCGCTTGAGAACCATGCGTTGCAGAATGGGTGCATATAAATCATCCGGCAAGACAATATATTGAATCGTTGAGCTCAACTCAGAGGACTTGGCCAGAGATAAGGCAGTAATGCCGACCTTGAGCGCTCCGGTGCTCACGTAAACAGTCGCAATAGAAATATTTTCTGCAAATATCAATCTCCCTTGTACCTCATCCCACAACTTCATTGCCTGAAGATATTGAACAGAAGCTCTGCCATAAGGGGCTAAATCTGGATTGGCTATCGAAATTTTCTTTGAGTTCCTCAGCAAAGTTTTAATACTCTCTGGGTCTGAACTTAGGTTTAGACCAGCAGCAGAGTTCGTAATGAGCGCTAAATGTCCAGCCGCATAAACTACCCCACGATCACGGGTCAGACCAGCCTCAACTAATCGTAAAGGATAGGACTCGTCTGCGGAGATGAATAAATCATACGGAGCACCCTGCTTCATCTGACTAGCGAGATTACCTGATGAGCCATAAACAATCCGAATACTGGCAGCTTGAGGCTGGATTTGCTTGAAGCCCTTAAAGATCTCTTCAAACGCTGGTTTGAGATTGCTCGCTACGGCAACTGTGAGTGGCTGTGCATGGGAAAAAGAAGCCAAGGAGTTCAAGAACAGAAATCCCAATAGGCAAAGACTTTTTTTCATAACAAGTAGTTTATAACCAACCAGCAATCTGCTTCTTAAGACCAATCGATTTATAGCCAGGCGTCTCACCTGACAGAGTCCGAATTTTCCGAATAAGCTTAGCAAGCTCTTTATTACTGCTCAACTCTTCACCCATGGCTAGGAAAAAGATTTCGTCTTTTAATTGAATAAAGTCTAAGCCATTCTCGATAGCAACACTTTTCACACCCATACCCGCATCTGCCTTCTTCGCCAAAATAGACATTGCGATTGCTGAATGGGTAAATTCTTCATTCTCATAACCTTTAATACTGCGAGGATCAATACCCTCTTTATTTAAAATCGTATCCAATAGCAGTCGAGTCCCCGATCCTTTTTGCCGATTGATAAAACGAATCTTGCTACGCAATAGATCTTTTGGCGAATGAATATTATGGGGATTGCCTTTTGCCACCATCAATCCTTGAATACGCTTCATTACTGGGGATATATGCATTCCTTCTTTTTGAAGTCGTCTTGAAATGATCTGGGAACTTTGTGGGTCTGATACATGAAAACCAGCAATATCAACCTCGTAATTTAATAGGCGCTCTAAAGCCTCACCTGATCCCGCGGTAATTAATTCAAACCCGCCAATATGAATAACTGCTTTTTGGATGACAGGATCGCTACTACTAGCTAGGCGCCACTGTTTTTTTGCCTTTACCCTAAATTGAGTAAACCCCTCCTCTAAATGAGAGAGGCTAGTCTGACCCAAACGTAATGTCTTTTGATCAAAATCATCGATAAATTGAATTAGGTATTTAGCGTATTCAGATAACTGCGACCCATGTCCTCTTACCCTATCGATAAGCTTAAATCCCAAGGCCTGCTCGACTTCATTCAGTTTTTGCCAAACATTTCTATAAGACAGGCCCATTTTCTTACAGGCCGACATCAAAGTTTTGCCCTGCTCAATATCCTTTAAAAGAGTGGTAAGCCACACTAAATCCACAACTGCCTGGTCTTTGGCACTCTTACTACCAAAAACGAGGGTTGGACGTATCTGAATTCTCATATGTAATTTTTTGCATATTCATGTTTTGTAATATGACAAATCTTAACCGAACATTCCTATAGGAGGCCAACTCACATGAAATCACCGATCAATCGTATTTTGCTATCAGTTCTTACAGCATTAAGCATATTGAGCAGCCCTGCCTTTGCACAAGAAAAAAGTATCGTGGTGTCTTCCACTACTTCCACAGAACAATCTGGACTCTTTGGCTTCATGCTGCCGATCTTTAAAATGAAGACTGGTATTGATGTCAAAGTAGTTGCTGTTGGAACTGGTCAAGCGCTTGATATTGGTCGACGTGGTGACGCAGATGTTGTGTTTGTTCATGACAAACCTGCTGAAGAAAAGTTTGTGAGTGAAGGTTATGCCACTAAACGAGTTGAAGTGATGTACAACGACTTCGTCTTGATTGGGCCTAAATCGGATCCAGCCAAAATTGGTGGGGGCAAAGATATCAAGGCAGCTTTTCAGAAAATTGCTAGCGCACAAGCACCATTCGTATCTCGTGGCGATAAAAGTGGGACACACGCAGCAGAGCTACGTTACTGGAAGGATGCCGCTATTACAGTTGGACCTAGCACTTGGTATAAAGAAACTGGCTCGGGTATGGGCCCAGCGCTAAACACCGCTTCCGCAATGAATGGCTATATCCTGGCAGATCGCGGAACTTGGCTTTCCTTTAAGAACCGTGGTGATCTCACTATCTTGGTTCAAGGCGATCCAAAACTCTTTAATCAATACGGTGTCATGTTAGTAAACCCAGCTAAGTTTTCTCATGTGAAAAAAGCTGAAGGTCAGGAATTTATCGATTGGATCACTTCCAAGAATGGTCAAGACGTCATTGCTAGCTATCAAATCGGCGGCGAGCAACTCTTCTTCCCGAACGCTAACAAATAGATGTAATCAATGAAGGCGCTTAATCCATGTTCGCAAGGCAAAAGGCCCGCAATGCGGGCCTTCCTTTTTACTACTTCAGTACTTAGTAATACTGAATAGCTAGATTACTTCTTCGGCGTTACAAAACCAATTGCTGTGTCATCAACAAACTCAACCATTACGTCATCACCAGCTTTGAATTTCTCAAGACCTAGAACGCTTTGATCGACTTTCACTTTTTGCTTCTCGCCTGAAGGCAATGTGAAGGTCACAACACGGGTTTTTGCATCGATTGTGCTGATCTTGACTGTTGCGTACACAGTATCTGTAGTTTCTTCAAACGGCTTAGCAGAACCTTTGCCAGAGATGACTACTGAACGAACGCCTGATACGCCTGGCTTGGCATCTTTAGGGGCGGCAACCAAGCCTACTGCAATCGCTTGTGCATGCTCAACTACAAATACATCACCCTTCTTCACTTTATCTAAATCATTGACTTGCTTAGATACGTTCATTTGAGCCAGATTACCGTTAGCATCCTTCAAAATAACGATACGCTTCTTAGCATCTACCGAATCTACAGTAGCGTTCAGCACAATCACTTCAGCTGCCAAAGGCAACATTTTTGCGGGGGCTTGGGCAAATACGGCACTTGTAACTACTAAACCGAGTGAAGCAACTAATGTAGCAAGTAAGGATTTTTTCAAAATAACTCCTGGATAAAGGTTTTTATAGGGGCGTCTATGAAGTAACGCCACCGGTTTATTGTAACTATGAAGTGAGCTACTTATAAACCTTAGGACTAATATTTTAGATTCTAAAAATTGAACTGTTAAATTAGGGCTAGACCATCTCAACATTGCCCCTGATAGATATGCACCATGATATTGATTAAACCCTGGCAGGAAGCTTCAATCGAGGCCTACCCCATTCGTAAAGCGGTCTTTATCGATGAACAAGGCGTTCCAGAGTCTATGGAGCTCGATGAATACGACCCCATTGCTCACCACGCTTTGGCTTACCGAGAAAATACTTGTATTGGGACCGCCCGACTGGTCGCCCTGTCAGATCATCAGGGCCGAATTGGTCGGATGGCAGTATTGCCGTCATGTCGCAGGCAAGGTATTGGCGGGCAATTGCTGCGCGCCTTGCTTGAGAATGGTAGGTCACGGGGCATTACTGAGTTCGAACTTCATGCTCAGCTCTCAGCCATCCCGTTTTATGAGCAATTTGGGTTTATCGCCCAGGGCCCTATCTATGATGAGGCAGGTATTGCGCATCGCGATATGATCATCATTATCTAAAAGCTATTCATTTGCCATGACCCAAACAGCCAATCCACCTTTTCTCTTTCGCGTTTGCTATTCCGATACTGATGCAGCAGGTTTTGTATATCACGCTCGCTATCTGGAGATCTTTGAGCGTAGCCGCTCTCAATGGCTACAAGAACGAGGCTTGAGCCCTACCAAACTGATTAATGAGTTTGGTATTTTGCTGCCGGTTCGCGAAGTCACTATGAACTTTCATAAGCCAGGGCGCTTGGATGATTTATTGAGCATTGATCAGATTATTGAAAAGCGGAGTCGCACTCAAATCGCCGTCAAGCAAACGGCTAAACGTATCACCGAAGGTGCTGATCCAGAGCTTATTGCTAGTGCACTGCTTCATATTGTTTGCGTAGATACTACGACCCTCAAGCCCAAGGGGCTGCCTGATTGGCTTTTTAAAGCTGATGAATAGTATTGTTA
>Ga0187843_10000313_pt1 | contig 36565 bp, 38 predicted proteins | sample SpaLakP09_SKY_43_FD_134516 | JGI IMG/M metagenome (GOLD analysis project Ga0187843, IMG submission 134516) | Oligotrophic lake water microbial communities from Sparkling Lake, Wisconsin, USA - SP09_SKY_43 | ecosystem: Environmental > Aquatic > Freshwater > Lake | place: USA: Sparkling Lake... | reverse complement strand
GGCCCCGGCCGGGGCCACGGGCGCGCCGGTCGGTTTGGTCGCCGCCGCTTTGAGCTGGGCGATCATGGCTTCGATGCGGCCGCTGTCGATGGATCCTACATTCATGGTGTTCTCCGTTCATCACACTGGCGAACGCGGCAAGCAGCCGGTCCACGCGAGTACAATGGGTATGCAAGCGATGTCAGGCTGCCAGAATAGCAGCGCGGGCGCCATAATTTCGGTCGAGCAAGGGGCTAAAGCGCTCTCTGTTTCGGCGATTGATTGTTGCCCCCGGCAGCCATAATGGTGCCTACGCCCTATCATTTCGGAACCCATCATGGCAGCAGCAGCGGAAGACCTCATCGATATCACGCCCGGGCCCACCCCTTTCCTGGAAACGCCGCTCGGCCGCAATTTCGCGCTCGCGGCCGGGATCGCGGTCGTCATCGCCATCATGGCGGGCGTGTGGATGTGGAGCCAGGTACCCGAGTACCGTGTCCTGTTTGCCAACATTAACGACAAGGATGGCGGCGCCATCACCGCCTCGCTCGACCAGATGGCCATCCCCTACAAGTTTTCCGAGGGCGGCGGCGCGATCCTGGTGGCGGCCGACAAGGTGCACGACGCGCGCCTGAAACTGGCCACCCAGGGCTTGCCCAAGGGCGGCAACGTCGGCTTCGAACTGATGGAAAACCAGAAGCTGGGCGTGTCCCAGTTCCATGAACAGGTCAATTACCAGCGTTCCCTCGAAGGCGAACTGGCGCGCTCGATCCAGTCGCTGGCCGCGGTCAGCTCGGCGCGCGTGCACCTGGCCCTGCCCAAGCCGTCCGTGTTCGTGCGCGACCAGCAAAAGCCCACCGCCTCGGTCCTGCTCAACCTGCAGTCCGGCCGCACGCTTGAACAATCCCAGGTCAGCGCCATCGTCCACCTGGTCGCGTCCAGCGTGCCCGAACTGCCGACCGGCAATGTCACCGTGGTCGACCAGACCGGCGCCCTGCTGTCGGACACCAGCAAGCAGGGCGGCGCCAAGCAGCTCGATCCGAACCAGCTCAAGTACATCAACCAGATCCAGCAGGGCATCGTCAAGCAGGTCGAGTCGCTCATTTCGCCCCTGGTCGGCCAGGGCAATGTGCGCGCCGAAGCGACCGCCGACATCGACTTCGCCCAGATCGATACCGCCGCCGAAAGCTACAAGCCCAATTCCCCGCCGGAACCGTCGGCCATCCGCAGCCAGGCCACGTCCGAAGCGGGCAGCCCGGCGACGCCGGCGGCCGGCGTGCCGGGCGCGCTGTCGAACCAGCCGCCGGGCGCGGCCACGGCCCCGATCGCCGGCGGCAGCCCTGCCCCGGGCGGCGGCAATACGGCGTCCAGCCGCAAGGATGCCACCACCAATTACGAAGTCGACAAGACCATCCGCTACGAGCAAAAGCCCATGGGCGGCATCAAGCGCCTGTCGGTGGGGGTGCTGGTCAACTACCGCCGCATCGTCGATCCGAAGTCGGGCAAGGTCACCATCAAGGCCCTGACCGCCGCCGAAGTGGCGCAGATCAACGACCTGGTGCGCGAGGCGATGGGCTACAACAAGGAGCGCGGCGACACCCTCAATGTCACCAATGCGCCCTTCCAGGGCGTCGACAAGCCGGAAGATCCGCCGGCCGTCATTCCATGGTGGCGCGATCCGGACAACCTGGCCCTGGCCACCAAGATCGCCAAGTTCGTGCTGGCCTTCATCGTGCTGACCTATCTGTTCTTCCGCATCCTGCGCCCGATGCTGCGCCCGGTCCTGCGCAAGCTCGACCAGATCGCCGACGTGCCGCCGCCACCGCCGCCGCGCATCGTGGTCGAGGAAGACGAACAAGCCGTCATCGCCCGCACCCAGCTCGAGGAAATGGAAGCGAGCCAGGCCCAGGGGTATCGTGAAAACCTTCAGATGGCCAAGAACCTGGCCAAGGAAGATCCGCGCGTCGTCGCCAACGTAGTCAAGGCATGGGTAGGCGCACATGAATGATAATGGCATCCAGAAGGCAGCCATCCTGATGCTGGCCCTGGGCGAAGTCGAGGCCGCCGAAGTGATGCGCTTCCTCGGCCCGCGCGAAGTACTGAAACTGGGCGCGGCCATGGCCACCATGAAGGCGGTCCAGCACGAGCAGGTGGTCACCGTGCTCGACGCCTTCCGCCAGCAGACCGAACTCAATTCCACCGTCGGCCTCGATTCGGACGAGTACATCCGCCAGGTGCTGACCAAGGCCCTGGGCGACGACAAGGCTTCGGTGCTGCTGTCGCGCATCCTGGGCGGCAAGGACGCGTCCGGCATCGAAAGCCTGAAGTGGATGGATGCCTCGTCCGTGTCGGAACTGATCCGCAACGAGCACCCGCAGATCATCGCCACCATCCTGGTCCACCTCGAACGCGACCAGGCCTGCGAAATCCTGGGCAATTTCACCGACCGCCTGCGCAACGACGTGGTGCTGCGCATCGCCACCCTGGACGGCGTGCAGCCGGCCGCGCTGCGCGAACTGAACGACGTGCTCACCAAGCTCTTGTCGGGCAACGAGAACATCAAGAAATCGTCGCTGGGCGGCGTGCGCGCCGCCGCCGAAATCCTCAACTTCATGAGCGGCGAGCAAGAGGGTTCGGTGATGGACAACATCAAGAACTACGACAACGACATGGCCCAGAAGATCATGGACGAGATGTTCGTGTTCGATAACATCATCGACATCGACGACCGCGGCATCCAGCTGCTGCTGCGCGAAGTGCAGTCCGAAATGCTGATCATCGCGCTCAAGGGCGCCTCGCAGGATTTGCGCGAGAAGATCTTCAAGAACATGTCGCAGCGCGCCGGCGAAATGATGCGCGAAGACCTGGAGTCCAAGGGTCCGGTGCGCCTGTCCGAAGTCGAAGCCCAGCAGAAGCAGATCCTGCAGATCGTGCGCCGTTTGAGCGACGAAGGCCAGATCGTCCTGGGTGGAAAAGGAGAAGATTCGTTTGTCTGATACGCCAAAAGAACTGCAGAGCGCCTACCAGCGCTGGGAGATGAACTCCTTCGGCGACGAACGCCCCAGCGTCGTGGCCAAGCGCCCTGTGCCCATCGAAATGCCGACCGAGGACACCATCGCCGGCATCCGCGAAGAGGCGCGCCTGATCGGCTACGACGAAGGCCACGCGGCCGGCTACACCGACGGCCTGGCCATCGGCCGCGCCGAAGCGGCGAAAGAACTCGAACACCTGCAATCGATCGCCCTCACCTTCGGCCATGCCCTGGCCGAAGCCGACGAAACCATCGCCTCCGACGTGCTCGACCTGGCCCTGCAGCTGGCGCGCGGCATGCTGCGCAGCGCGCTCGAGGTCAAGCCCGAGCTGATCATCCCCATCGTGCGCGAAGCGATCGGCTACCTGCCGGTGCTGCAGCAGCCGGCCCTGCTGCAACTGAACCCGCTGGACGCGGCCCTGGTGCGCAGCGCCATTGGCGAAGAGCTCGACAAGGGCGGCTGGCGCCTGGTCGAAGATGCCCAGATCGCGCGCGGCGGCTGCAAGATCGATACCGCCAGCAACCAGATCGACGCCACCGCGCAGTCGCGCTGGAGCCGCCTGACTGCTGCGCTGGGCAAGAACAATGTCGAATGGCTGGGCCCGTAACATGGGCGCCGCCGACCGCCACACCGCGCGCTGGTCTTCGTACATCCGCGACTGCGGCGCGCTGACTTCCTTCGTCGAACCGATGGTGGTATCGGGCCGCGTCACGCGCGTGGCCGGCCTGGTCATGGAATGCGTGGGCCTGCGCCTGGCCGTGGGCAGCGCCTGCACCATCCCCATGCCCAACGGCGCCCGGGTCGAGGCCGAAGTGGTCGGCTTCGACGGCGACCGCCTGTTCCTGATGCCGCAATCCGATGTCGAAGGCATCGTGCCGGGCACCCGCGTGTTCCCGGTCGAAGCCCAGATCCCGCGCCCCGGTTCGGTCACCCACCCGCGGCGCCGCCCCAGCGACCGCGCGCGCCACCTGCCGGTGGGCGTGGGCTTGCTCGGGCGCGTGCTCGACGGCGCCGGCCGCCCGCTCGACAACCTGGGCCCCCTGAACACCGACGACAGCGCCCCGATCAATGTGCGCCCCGCCAACCCGCTCGACCGCGCCCCCATTGTCGACACGCTCGACGTCGGCATCCGCGCCATCAACAGCATGCTGACGGTGGGCCGCGGCCAGCGCCTGGGCCTGTTCGCCGGTTCCGGCGTCGGCAAGTCGGTCTTGCTGGGCATGATGGCGCGCTACACCACGGCCGACGTGATCGTGGTCGGCCTGATCGGCGAACGGGGCCGCGAGGTCAAGGAATTCATCGAACAGATCCTGGGACCGGTGGGCCTGGCCCGCTCGGTGGTGGTGGCCGCGCCGGCCGACACCCCGCCCCTGATGCGCCTGCAGGGCGCCGCCTACGCCACCGCCATCGCCGAACACTTCCGCGACGAAGGCAAGAATGTCCTCCTGATCATGGATTCGCTGACCCGCTATGCCATGGCCCAGCGCGAAATCGCCCTGGCCATCGGCGAGCCGCCCGCCACCAAGGGCTATCCGCCGTCGGTGTTCGCCAAGCTGCCGATCCTGGTCGAACGGGCCGGCAACGGCCTCGAAGGCGGCGGCTCGATCACCGCCTTCTATACCGTGCTGACCGAGGGCGACGACCAGCAGGACCCGATCGCCGACTCGGCGCGCGCCATCCTGGACGGCCACATCGTGCTCAACCGGCGCCTGGCCGAAGCGGGCCACTACCCGGCGATCGACATCGAACAATCGATCAGCCGCGCCATGCACTCGATCACCAGCACCGCCCACCAGCAGGCGGCGCGCCGCCTCAAGCAGCTCTATTCGCGCTACGAGCGTTCGCGCGACCTGATCAGCGTGGGCGCCTACGCCCCCGGCAGCGATCCCATCCTGGACCAGGCCATCGCCAAGAACGAGCAGATCGAAGCCTTCCTGTGCCAGGAAATCACCGACAAGGTGGGCATGCTCGAGAGCTTGGGCCAACTTACCTCGCTATTCGACTGATTGCCGCCGATATTGCTCTCCTATAATGAATCATGGCCCATCCGTCCGCACTTGAGACCCTGATCGAACTGGCCCAGCGCGACACCGACGAAGCGGCCAAGAAGCTGGGCGCGGCGCTGAAAGCGGCCGACGAGACGGAACAGAAACTGACCATGCTGCTGGGCTACCGCGACGATTACGCGCTCAAGCTCGATGCGGCCCAGGTCAATGGCATTACCCCGATGGCTTACCGGAATTTCGTGGCCTTCATGGACAAGCTGGACAACGCGATCAATGGCCAGAAGGAAGTCGTCAAGCATGCGCATTTCAGGAGCGCGGCGGCGAAAACGGCCTGGCAGGCATGCGAGCGCAAGCGCCTGTCCTACCGCACCCTGAGCGAGCGCGCCGCGACCGAGGCGCTCAAGGCCGAGAACAAGCGCGACCAGAAACAGATGGACGAACACGCAGCACGCCAGGCTTACTACAAACGCACACAGTGACCACATAACGATTGCCGATCATGCAGACTCCGAACATCCCGATCCAGGTCTCGAACACGCCCGGCCCTGCCCCTGCCCGCGCCAAGTCCGGCGCCGACGCCGATAGCGGCCAGTTCAGCGCCGCCCTGTCGCGCGAAGTGAGCCAGCGCCAGGCCGCCAGCGCGCCGCCGCCCGCGGCAAAGCAAGCCGTTCCCGTCAAGCCGCCGGCGGCCCCGGCCAAGGCCCCGGAAGCCAAACCCGCCACGCAAGCGGCCCAAACGGCGCCGGCCGCCGACGGCAAGGATGGCGCCGCCGCCGAAGTGCAGGCGGTCGCGGAAAGCGCGGAAGATGCCGCCAGGGCCGCCGCGTCGACCCCGGTGGCCGATTTGATGGCCCTGGTGGCCAGTTTCAACATGCCGCTGCAGGCCACCGCCGCCGTGCGCGAAGCCCCGGCGGTCGAATCGGCCGCCATTCCCGGCGTCGGCGCCACGGCGGCCGACACGCTGCCGGTGGTCGCCACGACCACGGTCGCCACCCGCGCCAGCACCGATTTCAGCGCCCAGATCGCCAAGGCCGCCCCCACGCTGACGGTGGGCGCCCAGGATGTGGCCAAGGCTGTTGCCGCGCTGGCCGGCACCATGCCCGCCGTCCCGGCAGCCAAGGCAGCAGCGGTCGACGATGTGACCCAGGCCGCGCTGGCCACGGTGCCCGCCGCCGCAGCGCCCGACCTGCCGGTCCAGGCCGCGACCGTGCAGGTCCAGGCCCTCGTCGCGCCACTCAAGGCCGCGCCCGCCGCACCTGCTGCACCATTGACGGCGGCCGCGCCGGCCGCCCCGCTGGCCGCGAGCACCGTCATACCGCTGCAGGCGACGACCGCCCTGCCCGACGCCCCGACGCCGGCGCCCGCCATCGACAGCAGCGCCGCCTTGCCGCGCCAGGCCGCCGAAGCGCCGTCCATCCCGGCGGCCGCGGCCGAACCGCGCGCCGCCGCCGGCCCGGTCCTGCCGGCCATCCAGGCCCGCGTGGAAACGGCGCCCGTGGCCGCCGAACGCAGCCGCGATGTGGCCGTGGACACTGCCGCCATCAAGGATATCCAGGCCGCGCCGGTCGCGTCGCCCTTGCAGCAAGCCGCGCTCGGCGTGGCCCAGGCCGCCAACGGCGTGGGCGCTGCCGCCGACAAGATCGCCGCCCGCGTGGGCACGCCCGCCTGGGACAACCAGGTCGGCCAGAAAATCGTCTGGATGGTGGCCGGCAAGGAGCAAAGCGCTTCCCTGACCCTCAATCCGCCCGACATGGGACCGATGCAGGTAGTCCTGTCGGTGACCAACGACCAGGCCAGCGTGACCTTCACTGCGGCCCAGCCGGAAGTGCGGGCGGCGCTTGAAAACGCCATGCCGAAACTGCGCGAGATGATGAGCGAGAGCGGCATTTCGCTGGGCCAGACCAGCGTCAATGAAGGCAGCGCCGACCAGCGCCAGGCCGGCGCGGAATCGCAGCGCCAGGGTGGCGGCGGCGCGCATGGCCGGGTTGACAACAATAACGGCAGTGCATCGGCCGCGGCCGAGCGCGCGGCGGAGCGTCCGCGCGGCCAGGGCGAGCGCCCGGGACTGGTCGATACCTTCGCGTAAGGACGTCATTTCCGGGCCAGGGCCGCACATGCCACGAGTTGGATCGTGATATTCCCTCTTTTCAACGTATCCCGCCGCTCATTTATTCCCGATAATGACATAATGACGGCATCATCCATTTTCAGCAGCGTTGAGGTAACTTGAAAGCGAATCCAAAAATGAAAGCTGACCCAAAAGCGGCGGAAGCAGCACCACCAAAATCTTCCGGAAAGAAGATGATGGTCATCGCCATCGCAGGCGTGCTGGTCCTCGGCCTGGGCGGCGGCGCGGCGTGGTATTTCACGCAAGGAAAAGGCGACGGCGAGCACAAGGAAGAAGTCAAGAAGGCGGAAAAGCCGGAATTCGTGGTCCTTGAAAACTTCACCGTCAATCTGCAGCCGGAAACGGGCGAACAGTATCTGCAGATCGGCATGACGCTGCAAGTGTCCAGCCTGGAGCAGGTCGAACTGATCAAGACCAATATGGCGCGCGTGCGCAGCCGCGTGCTCTTGCTGCTGTCGGCCAAGAAAGCGTCCGAGCTGACCACCACCGAAGGCAAGGGCCAGCTGGCCAAGGAAATCATCGCCGCCGTCAACCAGCCTTTCGTCGAGAAGTCCAAGCCGCAAGAAGTGCGCGACGTGCTGTTTACATCCTTCATCATCCAGTAAGTGCGTCATGGCCGATAATTTCCTCTCCCAGGAAGAAGTTGATGCCCTGCTCAAGGGCGTCAACGGCGATCAGGACGACGCGGCCGCGCCTGAAGAAACCGCGGGAGTACGCACCTACAACCTGGCCACCCAGGAACGTATCGTGCGCGGCCGCATGCCGACGCTGGAAATTATCAATGAACGTTTCGCGCGCCTGCTGCGCGTGGGCTTGTTCAACTTCCTGCGCCGCAGCGCCGAAGTATCGGTCGGGTCGGTGCGGGTCTCCAAGTACAGCGAATTCATCCGCAACCTGGTGGTGCCGACCAATCTGAACCTGGTGCACATGAAGCCGCTGCGCGGCACCGCCCTGATGGTGTTCGATCCGGGCCTGGTGTTCCTGCTGGTGGACAACCTGTTCGGCGGCGACGGCCGCTTCCACACCCGGGTCGAGGGCCGCGATTTTACCCAGACCGAGCAGCGCATCATTTTGCGCATCCTCGATATCGTGTTCGAGGCCTACACCAAGTCCTGGGAACCGGTGTTCCCGGTCGAGTTCGAGTACATCCGCTCGGAAATGAATACCCAGTTCGCCAACATCGCCACCCCGAACGAGGTGGTGGTGTCGTCCACCTTCACCGTCGAGCTGGGCTCGGTCAGCGGCCAGATCCATTTCTGCATGCCGTATTCGATGATCGAACCGATCCGCGATGCCCTGACCTCGAGCCTGCAGGGCGAGGCGCTGGAAGTGGACAAGCGCTGGATACGCCTGATGACGCAGCAGATCCAGATCGCCGAAGTCGAGCTGGTGGCCACCCTCGGGACCGGCCGCGCCTCCTTCGATGAAATCCTGAACATGAAAGTGGGCGACATCATTCCGCTGCAGGTGGCCGAACAGATCCAGGCCACCGTCGACGGCGTGCCGGTGATGGATTGCACATATGGCGTACTGAACGGCCAATATGCGCTGAAAGTGGAAAAATTGCTCGCAAATGCAGACGTTAAATAGAGAGGTGCATGATGTCCGATAATCAAGACGACCAGAGCATGGACGACGACTGGGGCGCCGCCATTGCCGAGCAGGCCAAGGCGGAAGCCGAGGCGCTGCAGACCCAGACCGCCAGCGCTGCCGTGTTCAAGGATTTCTCGAACAAGGGCACCAAGACCGAGACCCCGAACGATATCGACTTCATCCTCGACATCCCGGTGCAACTGACGGTGGAACTGGGCCGCACCAAGATCGCCATCAAGAACCTGCTGCAACTGGCCCAGGGCTCGGTGGTCGAACTGGACGGCATGGCCGGCGAGCCGATGGACGTGCTGGTCAACGGCTGCCTGATCGCCCAGGGCGAGGTGGTGGTGGTGAACGACAAATTCGGTATTCGCCTGACGGACATCATTACGCCGTCCGAACGGATTCGAAAACTCAACAAATGATGGTGCGTGGCGCTCTCGCGCCGGTGCTCGCGCTGGTGCTCGCTTCGGTCCTCGCGGCCGGCACGGCGCGGGCCGATGCGCCCGCCGCTTCCGCACCTTCCGCTTCCGCACCCGCCGTTTCCGCACCCGCCGCCCCCCAGGCCGCTGCCCTGCCCGCCCGCCCCCTCCAGACCGCGCCCGTGCTGCCGCAGCCGCCGCAACCGGCGGTGGCTGTATCGGCCGGCAACCTGGTGCAAACCATCTTCGCCCTGACCCTGGTGCTGGGCCTGCTGGCCGGCTTCGCCTGGTTCATGAAGCGTTTCGGTCCCAAGGCGCCTGCCGGCGCGGCCGGCATCCGCATCGTCGGCGCGCTGGGCCTGGGCGGACGCGAACGGATCATGGTGGTCGAAGTGGGCGACCAATGGATCGTGGTGGGCGCCTCGCCCGGGCGCGTCAATGCGCTGGCCACGATGCCGAAGCAGGAAGGCGACGCCACGCTGGCGCCGCATACGCCGGCGGCAGGCAGCTTCGCCGACTGGCTCAAACAAACGATCGACAAACGCAATGCAAAATAAGCTGATTTGGCGCGCCGCCTGCGTCCTTTGCCTGGCGCTGCCAGCCCTGGCCATGGCGGCGCCGGGCATCCCGGCCTTCACCAGCCAGCCAGCGCCGGGCGGCGGCACCGCCTATTCGCTGCCGGTGCAGACGCTGCTCCTGATGACGGCGCTGTCCTTCCTGCCGGCCGCCCTGCTGATGATGACCAGTTTCACCCGCATCATCATCGTGCTGTCGCTGCTGCGCCAGGCGCTGGGCACGCAATCGGCCCCGCCGAACCAGGTGATCGTGGGCCTGGCCCTGTTCCTGACCCTGTTCGTGATGGGCCCCGTGTTCGACAAGATCTATGTCGACGCTTACCAGCCGCTGCAGGAAAACAAGATCCAGATGGCCGAAGCCATGGACAAGGGCGTGGCCCCGCTCAAGGAATTCATGATCCGCCAGACGCGCCAGTCCGACCTGGCCCTGTTCGTCAAGATTTCGCGTTCGGCCGCGCTGCAGGGGCCGGAAGACATCCCGCTGCGGGTCCTGATTCCCGCTTTTGTCACGAGGGAACTGAAGACCGCGTTCCAGATCGGCTTTGCCATCTTCATCCCCTTCCTGATCATCGACATGGTGGTCGCCTCGGTACTGATGTCGATGGGTATGATGATGATGTCGCCGGCCGTCATTTCCCTGCCCTTCAAGCTGATGCTGTTCGTGCTGGTGGACGGTTGGCAGCTGCTGCTCGGTTCGCTGTCCCAGAGTTTCTACTAGGAGGCGCGCATGACTCCCGAATCCGTCATGACCATGGGCCGCACCGCGATGGAAGTCACCCTGATGGTGGCCGCGCCCATGCTGCTGGTGGCCCTGATCATCGGCCTGATCGTCAGCATCTTCCAGGCCGCGACCCAGATCAATGAAGCGACCCTGTCCTTCATCCCCAAACTGGTCGGCATTTTTGTCGCCCTGGTGGTGGCCGGTCCGTGGATGCTGGCGGTCATGCTCGACTACATGCGCCAGGTATTTACCAGCATCCCCGGGCTGATCGGCTGAGCGTGATCACGCTGACCAGCGGAGAAATGAACACCTGGATCGCAGCGCTGCTGTGGCCGCTGACGCGCATCCTCGGCATGATCACCGCCTCCCCCCTGTTCGGCAATTCCAGCATCCCGGTGTCGGGCAAGGTGATCCTGGGCGTGATGCTGGCCATGATCATGGCGCCGGCCATCCCCGCCATGCCGGCGGCCGACCCGATGTCGATGGCCGGTTTCCTGATCCTGCTGCAGGAATTGCTGATCGGCGTGGCCATGGGCTTTGCCATGCGCATCGTGTTCGCCGCGGTGGAAATGGCGGGCGAAGTCGCCAGCCTGACCATGGGCCTGGGTTTTGCCAGCTTTTTCGACCCGCAGACCAAGGGCCGCTCGTCGGCCGTGAGCCAGTTCCTGGCCTTGATCGCGACCATGGCCTTCCTGGCCGTGAACGGGCATTTGATCCTGCTCGAAGCACTGGCCGAAAGCTTCATCACCATGCCGGTATCGAGCACCCCGATCGCCGCCGGTGCCCCGTGGGAGCTGCTGCGCTGGGCCGGCAAGATCTTCAGCGCGGGCTTGCAGCTGTCGTTGCCGATCGTCGCCGCGCTCCTGATCACCAACGTCGCGCTGGGCATCCTGACGCGGGCCGCGCCTCAGCTGAACATTTTCGGTATCGGCTTCCCTATCTCGCTGGGCGTGGGCTTGCTGCTGATCAGCCAGTCGCTCCCTTACCTGAGCGGCCCGCTGCAGAACCTGTTCAACGAAGGCATCGAAGCGACCCGCGCGATCCCGCGTGCCGCCGAAAAGCGCAGCGCACCCACCCCGCCAACCCCAACGGCACCGGCACCGGCACCAACAAGCAATCCGTAAACGCCACCAACGTAACCAGGGTCAGACCTCCACTGTGCAATATTCATTGCACAGTGGAGGTCTGACCCTGGTTGGGTAATACTTGCTTAGCCGATGAAGTTGAAGAGCGACAGGCCCGACAGCGATTTGAACGATTTCTGCGCCGCTTCCAGCGTGAACTGCTGCTGCGCGAACAGGGAGATGGCGGCCACGGTGTCGAGATCCTGCAGCGTCGACAGGGTCGATGCGTACTGGATGTTCAGGTCGTCGCCGGCGCTGTCCAGGTAATCGAGTTCCTTCAGGCGCGAACCGATCGAGGCGCGCACGCCCAGCACATTGTCCAGCGCCGAGCTGAGGTTTTCGTGCGCCTTGTTCAAGCCGTTAGTGAGGCTGGCCTGCCCTGCCGCGCCCACCACCGGCGCCTTGAGCGCGGCGATCAGGCTGGTCAGGGTTTCGAACAGCGATTGCTTTTCGCTCGGTTCGACCGTGAAGGTGTCGCCATTGGCCGGAATGCCCTTGATGTCGAAGGCCACGCCTTCAAACGCAATCTGCTGGCCGGCCTGGTAAGGCGTCGGGCCCGGCAGGTCGGTCGGCGGCAGGCCGGTCGTGAGGTCCAGCACGTCGTAGGTGGTGACTGGCGGCGTGCCTACCACCGAAAACGTGATGGTGTAATTGTTGCCCGTCAGCGCGGCGGCGTTCGAGACCGCGCCCGACGAGACGATGCCCGAGCCGGTGTTGGCCACGGCGGCCGCGGTCACGAAGGTGCCATTGCCGGTGACATTGTTTTCGAACACGCTGCTGCCCGAATCGCTGATGGCGACCTGGCGCGACGACGCCACCTGCAACTGGCGCTGGCCCTGGTCGCCGTGGTACTGGGCGCCCGTGGCGTCTTGCGTGAATGGCAGGGTGGTCGATTTGAATCCGGAGAACAGGTAGCCGCCGGCGCCGTCGGCGCTGTTGGCCAGGCCCAGCAGGTCGTCCAGGCGGCCCGACAGTTCGGTGGCCAGCGACACGCGGTCGGCTTGCGACAGCGCGCCATTGCCGGCGTTCACTGCGATGGTCTGCACATCCTGGATCAGGCCGGTCACGCCGCCCAGCGCCAGTTCGACCTGCGACAGCGAGCCGCGCGCGTTCTGGCGGTTGGTGGCGAACTGGGTGTTGACCGATTGCGATTGCGTCACTTCCAGCGCGCGCGCCGAGGCGATCGGATCGTCCGCGGCGGTCAGCATGCGGCGGTTGGTCGACAGCTGCATCTGGGTCTTGGCGATGTTGGTCTGCAAGGTGCCCAGCTGCTTGGTGCCGGTCTCGAAAATGGTGTTGGTACTGATGCGCATGATAAACCTTCGCGTTTGAGTGCTTAGCGGCCCAGCGACAGCAGGGTGTCGAACAGCGTGCTGGCGATCTGCATCACCTTGCCCGCCGCCTGGTAGGCCTGCTGGTACTTGAGCAGGTTGGCCGCTTCTTCATCCAGGTTCACGCCGGATACGTTCTGTTGCGCCAGGCGCGCCTGCGCCAGCAGGGATTCGCCCGCTTCGCCGTTGACCTGGACTTCGCGCGTCTTGTTGCCGACAAAGCTGACCAGCTCGGCGTAGGCCGACTGGTAGGTGGCGGTGCCGCCGTCGAGAATATTGGTCGTCTGCAGCTTGCCCAGCAGGCGCGCATTGCGGTTGTCGCCCACGCCGCTGGTGTTCGGGCCCACCGTGAAGGTGTCGCCATCGTCCGGCGCGCCGGTAAAGCTGATGTTGATGCCGCCGAAGTTGTAATTGGCATTGGCCGTGAACGGGATCGGGCTGGTGCCGGCCGGGTACACGGTGTCGACGCCGCCCACCGTCACCGTCACGTCCTGCGTGGCGGGAAAGCCCGTCAGCCCGCCTGCCGCGTCATCCTGGGTGATGGTGAACGGCGCCACCAGCGGGTTGCCCGCGATGAGGTAAGCAGCGTCCACGCTGCCGTCGGTAATCTTGGCCGTGCCGGTATTCGAAATCGGGGCGCTGGTGATGATGGGCGCGGCGGCGGCAATCTTGGCCCGGTCGGACAGGGCCACATTGAACTGGCCGGCGCCATTGATGGTCGGGCGCACCAGGAAGCTGTCACCCGTGGCCGAGGCGCCGGTGATCGTGAAATCGATGCCGTCGATGGTCTGCGGGTCGGTTTGCGGATAGGGGGCGATCAGCGTTTGCTGGTTGTCCGACAGGCGCGTGACGATAAAGTCGGTACCGTTGAAGCCCACCTTGTAATCGCTCTGGGTCAGGCGCGTCGGATCGCTGACGACGGCCGTGATCGCGGTCGTGCTGCTGGCGGCGTTGTTGGTATGCGGGCCGACAAACGCTGCCGCCTGGGTAAAAAAGTCGCCGCCCGGATTGCCGGAGTCGTCCTGGCCAAGCCGGTGCTGCTCGTTGAAGGTGAATGCCAGGCTGATGGCCACCCGGCCCAGCGAATTTTGCGCGCGGTCCAGGGTCGAGGAACGGAATTCGAACAGCCCGCCCAGCTCGCCTCCCGACAAGGAATTTTCCGCCAGCACCGTGACCTTGCTGCCGGTCACATAGCCTACCTGCACGCGGGTCAGGTCGGTCGGCGACACGGTCGCGGCCAACTGGAAGGCTTTCTTGCCCACGACCAGCGGCTGGCCGGTACCGATGGAGACCGTCAGCGAATTGTTGTCGCCCGCCACCACGGTGGCCTTGACTTGCTTGTTCAGGTCGGCCACGAGCTGGTCGCGCGCGTCGAGCAAGTCGTTCGGCTGGCCGGTGGAAGTGCCGTTGAAGCCGGAAATCTGTTCGTTGAGCGAGGCGATCTGCTCGGCGTAGGAATTGATCAGCGTGACGTTGGAGGTGATCTGGTTGTTCACGCCTTCGCGGATTTCCTGGAGACGGCCATTCAAGCCCTGGAAACGCGCGGCCAGCGAATCGGCGGTCGACAGCAGCGCCTGGCGCGAGGCGACCGAGGCGGGGTTGGAGCTGACGTCCTGCACGCCCTTGAAGAAATCCTGCAGCGCCGGCGACAGGCCGGACGTGGTGTCGGCCAGCAGGTTGTCGACCTGGCTGATCTGGGTATAGAAGGAATCGAGCGAGCTTTTCGATGCCTGGGCCGAACGCACCTGGGCATTGAGGAAATTGTCGGAATAGCGCTTGATATCGGCCACCTGGGTGCCGCTGCCGATGAAGCCATTGCCCAGGTTCTGGGCTTGCGTGGTCGATTGCACCACCACCTGGCGGCTGTAGCCCGCCACATTGGCATTGGCGATGTTATGCCCGGTCGTCGACAGGCCCATCTGCGCCGCGAACAGTCCCGATTTGCCAATATTGAGGATATTTCCAGCCATGATGTGGTTTCTTTCCTTTGAATATACTTGTCTACGGCAGAAACGCGGGAAACTTGATTTTCCAAGAGGAAACTATTTTCTCTTCTATCATGCCAGATTGTGCTTGATGATGCGCGTTAGCTTGGCGGCGTACAGAGGGTCGGTGGCGTAGCCGGCACGCTGCAGGCCGTGCGCGAAGCCGGTCGCGTCTGTTGCATTTGCTAACACTTTTTCGTAGCGCGGATTGGTCGTGATCAATTTAGCATAGTCCTTAAAGCTCTCGGCGTAGGAAGAATATGCACGGAATTTTTCAACCCGGGTCTGCGCCACGCCGTTGACGAATTCGGTCGTGACCGCCGTGGCAACCTTGCCTTTCCAGCCAGGACCGGCCTTGATGCCGAACAGGTTGTGGCTGTTGCTGCCATCGCTGTTCTTGATTTCCCGTTTGCCCCAGCCCGTCTCCAGGGCGGCCTGGCCCAGCATGAACTTGGCCGGGATGCCAGTCGCGGCCGACGCTTCGGCGGCGTGGCTGGACAGTTTTTCCTGGAACGACTTCACATGGGGCGCTTGCGGCTTGCCGCTCGGGATGACCGACGGGGTCAGCAGCGCGCCGGGCGTCTTCATCAGCTCCATGGCGTTGCGCCCGATCGGCATGTCATTCGAGGTGGGCACATTCTGGTCGCCGCCGATGGCCAGGGCCTGGGCGCTGGCCGCCTGGGCGCCCAGCTGGCGGATCAGCACGTCGGCCAGCCCTACCCCGCGCTTGGCCAGCTTCTGGCTCATTTGCTGGTCCAGCATGGAGGTGAAGGTCTTGGTCTGCTCGCTGCCCGACAATTCGTCCTGGGGCGTGGCGTCGCGCATGCTTTTCATCATCATGTTGATGAACATGGCTTCAAACTGGGTGGCGGCGGTTTTCAGCGCCTCCGGCGAGCCGGCCCGGGCAGACTGCTTCAGCTCGCCCAAACCCTTGGTATCGAGGGCGAACTTGCTGGTCAGGTCGTTGGATGGGCCGATGCTCATGATGGTGTCCTCAAATGATCTCGAGATCGGCGCGCAGCGAACCGGCGGCCTTGAGCGCCTGCAGGATCGACAGCAGGTCTTGCGGCGAGGCGCCGATCGCATTCATGGCTTTCACCACCTCGGCCAGTGAAGCGCCGCCCTTGACGTTGACGACCTTGCCCGGATCCTTCTTGATTTCCACATTCGTGTTCTGGGTCACCACGGTCTGCCCGCCCGAGAACGGTCCCGGCTGGCTGACCTGCTGCGGCTCGGCGCCGATGGTGATCGACAGGTTGCCATGCGAAATGGCGCAATTGTCTAGCGTGACCGACTGGTTCATCACCACCGAGCCGGTGCGCGCATTCATGATCACCTTGGCCGCCTGGCGCGCGGGATTGATTTCCAGTCCTTCCAGGATGCCGATGAAGGCCACCCGCTGGTCGGACGAGGATGGCGAACGCACGCGGATCACGCGCCCGTCGAGGGCGGTGGCAATGTCCGGGCCGAAATGGTTGTTGATCGCTTCGACCACCTTGGACGCGGTCGAAAAATCGGTGCTGTTCAGTTCCAGGCGGATCTGGTTGTTCTCGCCCAGGTTCGACGCGACGGCGCGCTCGACCGTGGCGCCGCCGGAAATCTTGCCCACCGCCAGGTGGTTGACCTGGACCTGGGCGCCGCCGGAGGCCGCGCCCACGCCGCCCACCAGCACATTGCCCTGGGCCATGGCGTACACCTGGTTGTCCGCGCCTTGCAGCGGCGTCATGATCAGGGTGCCGCCGCGCAAGCTCTTGGCGTTACCGATCGACGACACCGTGATGTCGATGGTCTGGCCCGGCTGGGCGAAGGCCGGCAGCGAGGCCGTCACCATCACCGCCGCCACGTTCTTCAATTGCAGGCTGGTGCCGGCCGGCAGGTTGACGCCCTTGGCTTGCAGCATCGACACGATCGATTGCACCGTGAACGGGGTCTGGGTGGTCTGGTCGCCGCTGCCGTCGAGACCGACCACGATGCCGTAGCCGGAAAGCTGGTTATGGCGCACGCCGGCGATCGTGGTCAGGTCCTTCAGGCGCTCGGCCTGCACCAGCTGCGGCGCCAGCAAGGCCAGCAGCACGGCGGACAGGGTCAGGAAATGGAAGAAGCGGCGCATGGCGGGTCCCATCAGAATGGCAGCAGGGACTGGAAGAAGCGCGACACCATGGCCGTCACTTCCGCCCTGTCGATCTGGCTGTTGGTGCGGTATTCGACGCGCGCGTCGGCCACCTGGGTCGACGAGACGGTGTTGCCCACGCCGATGTTGTCGGGGCTGATCATGCCCGAGAAGCGGATGAATTCGATGCCCTTGTTCATGGCCACCTGCTTTTCGCCGGCCACGATCAGGTTACCGTTCGGCAGCACCTCGGTCACGGTCACGCCGATGGTGCCGGTGAAGGTATTGCTGGCGCTCTGGTTGTCGGCATCCGAAAACTTGGTGGCCGCTTCGGTCGCGATTTGCGAACCGAACACGTTCTTGATCAAGCCCGGTGCGGCGAAGCCGGCGGTGCCGCTCTTGTTGCCGGAACTGGCGCCGGCTTTGACGGCCGCGGTTTTCTCGATGATGTTGATGGTCAGCATGTCGCCGATATGGCGCGCGCGCCGGTCTTCGAACAGCGGACGGTACTGGGACGCCTGGTAGATCGATCCGTTCGCCTGCGGCGCATTGTCGGCCGGGATGGGACGCGCGGTCGTCGGCAGCTGCACGATCGAGCTGGGCGTGGCGGCGCAGCCGGTCAGGACAGCGAGGGCGAGAATGGCAAGCAGTTTCATGATAGTTCTCCGCGGGATCAGAGCTGGGCCAGCTTTTGCAGCATCTGGTCGGACGTCGTGATGGCCTTGCTGTTGATTTCGTAGGCGCGCTGGGTCTGGATCATATTGACCATCTCTTCGACCACCGACACGTTCGAGGTTTCCACATAGCCTTGCATCAGCACGCCCGAACCATTGGTGCCCGGCGTATTGGTGCTGGGGCTGCCCGAGGCGCCCGTTTCCACGTACAGGTTCTCGCCCTTCGATTCCAGGCCGGCCGGGTTGACGAAGGTGGTCAGCTGCAAGCTGCCGATCTGCGATGGCGCGGTGGTGCCGGGAATGGTCACCGACACGGTGCCGTCGCGGCCCACGGTGAGCGAGGTGGCGTTGGCCGGCACGGTAATGGCGGGCTGCACCACGAAGCCGGACGAGGTCACCAGCTGGCCGTTCGAATCGCTCTGGAACGAGCCGTCGCGGGTGTAGGCGGCGGTGCCGTCCGGCAGCAGCACCGAGAAAAAGCCGGCGCCGTTGACCATCACGTCTTTCGAATTGCCGGTCGACTGGGGATTGCCCTGGGTATGGATGCGTTCGATGGACACGGCGCGCACGCCGGTACCGATCTGGGCGCCCGACGGCAAATTGGTTTGCTGGGAAGACTGGGCGCCGGGCTGGCGCACGTTCTGGTAGAGCAGGTCTTCGAAGACGGCGCGCGAGCGCTTGAAGCCGTTGGTGCTGACGTTGGACAGGTTATTGGTAATAACGTCCAGGTTGGTCTGTTGGGCTTCGAGGCCGGTCTTGGCGATGTGCAGGGAACGAATCATTGTCTTCTCCAGTTACGGCGGAAGACGAAATACGCCCTGCACCGGTCAATGGAACAATTATGCGCGCCGACCGCTTAGTTCAAAGCGAGGATCTGGGTAGCTTTCGCCGCGTTATTCTCGGCATTCTTCATCAAACTCATCTGGAGATCGAAGGACCGCGCCAGCGCGATCATGGTCACCATGGAGTCGATGGGGCTGACATTGCTGCCCTCGAGCGCGCCGCCGGCGACGACCACGTTCGGGTCGGCCTGGGCCGCGCTGCCATCTTTCAGGCGGAACAAGCCATCTTCGCCGCGCACCATGTCGGCCTCTGGCGGGTTGACCAGTTTCAAGCGGCCAAGCACCGTGGGCGCGCCCGGCTTGGTGGTGGTGGCGATGGTCGAAATGGTGCCGTCGCCGCCGATCGAGACCGACACTTCGGGCGGCACCGAGATCGGGCCGCCGTCGCCGGCGATGGTATGGCCCTGCGCGCTTTGCAGCAAACCGTTTTCATTCATCTGCAAGGCCCCGGCGCGGGTATAGGCTTCGCTGCCGTCGGCCATCTGGACGGCGAGCCAGCCCTTTCCCTTGACGGCAACGTCCAGGTCGCGCCCGGTCATCTGCAGCGGGCCGGACGAAAAATCCGAACCGACCGTGGCATTGACCACGAAGGCGCGCGTGGGCAAGCCCTCGCCCACGATGGGCACCGCGCGGAAGGAATCGATCTGCGCGCGGAACCCCGTGGTGGTGACGTTGGCAAGGTTGTTCGACGCCGTCGCCTGCTTTTCCAGGATATGTTTGGCGCCGCTGCCGGCCGTGTAGATGAGCTTGTCCACGTTCTACCCTGTTGATGCTTAGCGCAGGTTGACCAGCGTCTGCAGCACCGAATCCTGCGTCTTGATGGTCTGCGCATTGGCCTGGTAGACCCGCTGCGCCGTGATCATGTTGACCAGTTCCGCGGTCAGGTCGACGTTGGAGTTTTCCACCGCCGACGACTGCAGCACGCCCAGGCTGCCCGAGTTCGGGGTGCCGACCAGCGGCGTGCCCGAATTGGACGTTTCGGCCCAGGCGTTGTTACCCAGCGGCGACAGGCCGTTCGGATTGGAGAAATTGGCGAGCACGATCTGCGCCAGCGGATGCGACTGGCCATTGCTGTACTGGCCCAGGATGATGCCGTCGGAACCTGCCGAAAAACGCTGCAGGCTGCCGGCGGTGTAGCCGTCCTGGGTGGTTTTCTTTTCGCTGGTGGCGGCGCCGTACTGGGTCGAGTTGGCGAAATTGAGCCGGACCGTCAGCACCGGATTGGAACCGGTCGGCGGGAAAATCGGCAGGGCCACAGTCAGCGGCAGGGTTTGCGGAATTGGCGCACTAGCCATCTGGGCCGCATCGAGGGCGCCGGCGTTATCGAAAATCAGGAAGCCGGAACGGGTTGGCGGGACGACGACGGCGGCGGCGATCAGGGCATCGATTTCATCTGGCGCGATGCCCACCGTGTTGCCGGCGCTGGTGGCGGCGTCGTCGATCGCCTGGCGAACCACGGCATCGGTACTGACGAGGTCGAACTCTGCCAGCACGGCAGCGACTGCTGCTGCTGCGTATTGCTGGGCATCCAACTGCACAACAGACCCGCTGGTGACGGCGGCCTGGTACTCGACGCGTTCCTGCAATGCGGCGGCGTCGAGGCGGGATGCGCCGGCCACACGCTGGTTGGTGATTTCCACGCCATCGACCGCCGAATACACATCCCAGGCGCCGGCGCCGGTCTTGACGTAGAAGGTCGACATGACGTGCGGGTTGCCCAGGCTGTCGAAGACGTCGATCGGCGTCTGCTTGTTGTAGGTGGTCGGGTCGGTCGCGTTGAATGGCGTGGTCAGCGGAATGATGCTGCCCGAGTCGAGATTGATCTCGGTATCGACGCGGGTGGTCGCGACCGGTTTCAGGTCCGAGGTATTGATCTGGATAGGCACGGGCGAGCCGGCCAGGATGGCGCCCGTCGCGCTGGCGCTGAAACCGGTCAGCTTGGCGCCCTGGGCATTGACCATGTAGCCTTCCTTGTCCAGGTTGAACTGGCCGTTGCGCGAATACTGCACCGCGCCCGACACCGTGGTGCGGAAAAAGCCGGCGCCGTTGATGGCGATATCGAGCGGATTGTTCGACGCTTCGATATTGCCCTGGGTGAACTGCTGGGCGATCTGCGACACTTTCGAGCCGATACCGGCCTGGTTGCCGCCCGCGCCGTTCAGCGAGTTGGCGTACACGTCCGCGAACTGGGCTTGCGAACCCTTGAAACCGACGGTACTCGCATTGGCGATGTTGTTGCCGATGACGTCGAGCGATTTTGCAGCGCCGTTCAAGCCGCTAAGTCCTTGTTGGAAAGACATGGTGTTCTCCTGGTAAAAAAGTAAATGCGGCTTGTTAAATAATCTGCCTGATCTGGCCCATGGTCACCGTACCCAGGGTTGGCAGATTGAGCTTCACGCCATCCTTGACGTTGGTGCTCACGCTGGCCACCGTGTCGAAGGAAAGGGTCTTGGCATCCTTGAGCTGTTCGCCACCGCGTTCGGCGACAACCCTGATCAGGTAATTGCCGTTGGCAAGCGTGATCGGCTTGCCTGCGGCATCGAGCTTGCTCGGGTCGGGCACGCCGTCCCAGGCGATGGGGTAAGTCCCCGCGGGCTGGGCGCCCAGGTTGATGGTCTGCACATCCTTGCCGGTGCGCGGATCGGTAATGATGACCTGCACATTGTCGGCCCCGGTGGCCAGGTCGATGCCCATCACGGCCTTGCCGTTGTACAGGTCGACCTTGCCGCCTTCGATCAGCACGCCATGGCCGATCATATTGGTGGCCTGCAGCGCTTCGGACGACTGGTAGCTCGCTTTCAGCGATTCGAGCGTGGTGTTCAATTTGTTGACGCCGGTGACCGTCGACAGCTGGGCCAGCTGGCTGGTGAGCTGGGCGTTGTCGAGCGGGTTCATCGGGTCCTGGTTCTTCAGCTGGGTTACCAGCAGGGTCATGAACTTGTCCTGGTCGGCCTGGACGCTGCCTTCGGCGGCGACGGCTTTCTTGGTATTGACCGAATTGAGCAAGTCCTGGGAGACGACGGTTGGCGGGGCGTTGACGGTAGACATGGTGATGGGCTTTCTTCGCTTACTGACCGAGGGTCAGCGTTTTCATGAGCAGCGACTTGGCCGCGTTCATGGTTTCCACATTGGTCTGGTAAGACCGGGACGCCGACAGCATGTTGACCATTTCATCGACCACGTTCACATTGGGCATGGCGACAAAACCCTTGTCGTCCGCCAAGGGGTTCTTTGGATCGTACACCTGCTTGAGCGGCGACGCATCTTCGATCACCTGCTGGACGCGCACCCCGGTGCCGCCGCCCGTGGTGGGCACGGCTTCGAAGATCACCTGCTTGGCGCGGTAGGCTTCGCCCGTGGCGCTGGTGGCGCTGTCGGCATTGGCCAGGTTGGAAGCGACCGTGTTCAGGCGCTGCGCCTGGGCGCTCATGGCTGAACCGGAAACATTGAATATATTAAATAGGGACATGATTACTGGCCTCCCTGGATCGCCGCCATCAGTCCGCGGATCTGCATGTTGAGGAAAGTGACCCCGGCTTCGTAGCGCAGCGCGTTGTCGGCAAACTGGTTGCGCTCGACATCCATGTCGACCGTATTGTTGTCGGCGCTGGCCTGGGCCGCGTGGCGGTACAGGACCGGCGTGCCGTTGGGCAGGTAGTCGCCGCTCTGGCCGGCCCCGCCGATATGGCCGGGCGCGGTCTGGGCCAGCACGCCGGCCGGCGGCGTGGTGCGGGCCAGCACCGATTGCAGGGCGCTGGCAAAGTCGATGTCGCGGGCCTTGTAATTGGGCGTATCGGCGTTGGCGATGTTAGAAGCGAGCAGCTCCTGGCGCTGCGCTCGCAGGCTGAGGGCGGCTTCGTTAAAGCGCAGGTAATCGTCGAGTTTGCCAATCATGTCAGGCTCCGGTTCACTTCTTTTATGAGACAGGATCGATGATACGGTCCGTTCGAAACAATCAATCGGGCAATAAAGGCAGTCAAACCGCGGCTATTCGTGGATTCGGCCAGGCCGCGCGAGGCCTAAGATGGCTGCACTCCAAGGAATGCCACCCATGAAAACTGCCCTGCTCGCCCTCCTGCTGCTCACCGCCCCGCTTGCGCACGCCGCGAACCAGGACCTGGGCGCCGTCAGCGCCGTGGCGGCGGAATATCTGCAGGCCCAGACCGCCGGCTTGCCCGGCAAGATCACCATCACCATGGGCGCGCTCGACGGCCGCATGGCGCTGGCCGCCTGCGCCGCGCCGCAGGCATTCCAGCAGCCGGGCGCGCGCGCCTGGGGCAAGACCACGGTGGGCGTGCGCTGTGCGGCGCCCACGCCATGGACGGTGTATATTCAAGCTCAGGTGAGCGTGCTGGCCGAGTACGTGGCCGCCGCCGTGCCGCTGGCACAGGGCCAGCCCATCGATGCGGCGCAGCTGGTGATGGTCAAGGGCGACCTGGCCGCTTTGCCGAACGGAACATTGACCGACATGGCCCAGGCCATCGGACGCAGCAGCACCATCTCGCTGCCCTCGGGCGCGCCCTTGCGCCAGGACACGCTGCGCAGCAAGCCGGTGGTGCAGCAAGGCCAGGCGGTACGGCTGGTATCGACGGGGACCGGTTTCAGCATTTCCGCCGAGGCCAAGGCGATCGGCACGGCCGCCGCCGGCCAGGTAGTACAGGTAAGGACGCCGAACGGGGCCATTATCAGTGGCGTCGCCAAGGCAAATGGACTGGTCGAGGTAGTTTTTTAAGCAAGGTTTCCTCGAGCAGCGGGTTTTACGCTAAAGTTTACGGGCGATTCGCCGTTACCGAGGCAGACCCCGGGGTTTTTACTCCGACCAGAGAAGGATACTGCTGTGAAAATTAACGACACCATTAAAAGTAACCCTGGCCTGCCGGCGACCAATACGCCGGCGACCAGTGCGAAAAGTACCGAGAAAGCCGCCAGCGCCGCACCGGCCAGCACAGATAGCGTGCGCCTGTCGTCGCAAGGGCAAGCCCTGGCCAGCACGGCCGGTAGTGGCGCCGTGTTCGACACCAAGAAAGTCGAACGCATCAAGCTCGCTATCGCCGACGGCCAGTTCCAAGTCAATTCCGAGAAAGTGGCAGACGGCCTCCTGGAAACAGTACGTGACCTGCTGCACTCTCGCAAACGCTGATAAAGCGATATAAAGCGACCTTTTCATCATGGCCCCTGCCAGCCCGAATGCCACGCTGTCCGAAGAAATTACGCTACTCAAGTCGCTCACCGGCTTGATGAAACAGGAACAAGCTTTCCTGGTCAGTGCCGATACCGACGGCCTCAATTCCCTGATGCAGCAAAAATCCCAGTGGATCGACCACATGGCCAGGCTGGCCGCGCAGCGCCATCAGCTGCTGGCCGGCGCCGGTTGCGACGCCGCCGACAGCGGCATGCAAGCCTGGCTGGACAAGGGCAAGGACAGCGCGGCCGCGGCCAGCTGGCAGCAACTGCTGGACCTGGCGCGCGAAGCGAAGGAACTGAACCGCCTGAACGGCATGCTGATCAACAAGCAGATGAGCAACAACCAGGCCCTGATCGATGCCATGCGGGTGCCGGCCGGCGCGCCCGACACCGGCTTTTACGGCCCCAGCGGCCAGGCCACCGTCACCAGCGCGACCCGCAAGCTGGTCGTCGGCTGAGCGCTCCTTTCCCGTTTCCCGGACGGCCGCCTGTGCGGCCGTCGTCAATTCCGGCGCTGCATAGCATGCCTGCGCCCAAAGTTCCAGCACCGCACGTATGCACGTGTAAAAATTTACACATTAACTAAATCAACTTTACTTCCCCGCGTGAATCCGTGAGTATGTATAGATGAGTGTTTGTATAGACAACTCATACAGAATGGCGTCCGTTCCGGGCCACGAGCCCGGTGAGAGACGCCACACAAAAAAATGATCTTTCTACTCGGAGAAGCACAATGAACTTGAATCACATGAGCAGGGCCGGCTTTGCCATCGTCGCCATCGCCGCGTGCGTGGGCGCACAGGCGGCACCGAAAGGCGTGAGCGCCTCGATCGCTGCGGAAAAGGCCGTCCTCGGCAAGACCGACAACGTCACCATGCGCGTCACCATCACCAATTCCTCGTCGCAGCCGCAGCTGGTCCTGAAATGGCATACCCCGTTCGCCGAAGTCGAAGAAGCGCTGTTCGACGTGACCCGCGACGGCGTCAAGGTCGACTACCAGGGCGCGCACTACAAGCGTCCGGCCCCGACCGCGTCCGACTACTACCTGCTCAAGCCGGGCGCCTCGCACACGGTCAAGGTGGAACTGTCCGACATCTATGACATGAGCGTCACGGGCCAGTATTCGATCCGCTACAACGCCAAGTCGCTCGCCATGTTCGGCGCCAATGAAAGAACCGTCGGCGAACTGAAGTCCGAGGCCGTGTCGGTGTGGATCGACGGCCGCCTGCCGCGCGGCACCGACCTGACCGCCAAGGCTGCGGCGCCGGTGACCCCGATGGCCGCCGGCCTGTCCTTCACCAAGTGCACCGCTTCCCAGCAAACCACGGTCTCGCAAGCGATCGCCGCGGCCGGCACCATGGCCAACGGCGCCGATGCCTACATGGGCGGCTCCCTGGGCGCGCGCTACACCAAGTGGTTCGGCGCGGCGGACACGACCCGCATCAACAAGGTCAAGGCCAATTTCTCCGCCATCAAGAGTGCCTTCGCCAACCAGGCCATCAATGTCGACTGCGGCTGCAAGAAGACCTACTACGCCTATGTGTACCCGAACCAGCCGTACAAGATCTACGTCTGCAAGGCCTTCTGGACGGCGCCGCTGACCGGCACCGATTCGAAGGGCGGCACCCTGGTGCATGAAATGAGCCACTTCACCGCCGTCGCCGGCACCGATGACTGGGTCTATGGCCAGTCGGGCGCCGCCAGCCTGGCGATCAGCGACCCGAACAAGGCTGTAGACAATGCCGACTCGCACGAATATTTCAGCGAGAACACCCCGGCCCTGTAAGCGACTGAAGCAAAAAAACAACGGGTTGGTGCCGCAAGGCGCCAGCCCGTTTTTTTGCGCCTTTCAAATTGAACATCCGCTTGTAAAAATGTCCAGAGTTTAACAATCCATTGTCACAGTCATCAGCAAAATACTGCCACAACAAGCTTGATTTCAAAGGAGAAAATAGAAAATTGCACTGTGGAATCGAGTTTCTGAAAATACATTGAGAATTCAGAAAAAAGTCACAATTTCCAACTTTTCAACGTTTACTCCCAACTAATGTTTATGTGACGATGAGCCGTTGAGTTCGCTTTTGTATGCATGCGGTTGGCGCGCGGGACTCGGCAATAAAGCTAACAAGAAACCTAAACATTACTTCTCGGAGAAAAAATGAACTGGAATCACTTGGTAAAAGCTGGGGTAACGGCAGCAGCACTGGCAGCATGTTTTTCGGCGCAAGCCGCTTCCAACGGGATCACGGTCAGCGTCGAGCCGACCAAGCGCTCGCTGGCGAAGGATGACGACGTCGAACTGAACGTCACGATCACCAACACCTCGGCGTCGCCGCAATACATCCTGAAGTGGCACACCCCGTTCGGCGGCATCGAAGACCATATCTTCGAAGTGACCCGCGACGGCGTGAAAGTGCCTTACCTGGGCGCCCACTACAAGCGCCCTGCCCCGACGGCCAAGGATTACTATGTTCTGAAACCGGGCGCCTCGCACACCACCAAGGTCGAAATCTCGGCGCTGTACGACATGAGCGTGACGGGCGACTACTCGGTGCGCTACCACGCCGCCTCGGTGAACCTGTTCACCAACAAGACCGATGCCATGGGCAAGGTCGCGGTGGCTTCGCAGGTCGATGAAATCGCGTCCAGCCCGACCACCCTGTTCATCAACGGCCGCCAGGCGCGCGGCACGGTGGCCAGCGACGAGATGTCCAAGGCCCAGGCCGGCGGCATGGTCGGCACCCAGGCCGTGTCCTTCTCCAGCTGCACCTCGTCGCAGCAAAACACCATCACCTCGGCCATCGCGGCGGCCAAGACCATGGCCAACGGCAGCAACACTTACCTGAACAACGGTACCCGCGGCACCCGCTACACCAAGTGGTTCGGCAGTTATACCTCGTCGCGCTATGCCACGGCCAAGTCGCACTTCGCCAACATCAAGAACGCGCTCGACACCAAGCCGGTGGTGGTCGATTGCAGCTGCAGGCAGTCGTACTACGCCTACGTGTATCCAACCCAGCCGTACAAGATCTACGTCTGCAACGCGTTCTGGTCGGCACCGATGTCCGGTACCGATTCGAAAGGCGGCACCCTGGTGCATGAGCTGAGCCACTTCAATGTCGTGGCCGGCACTGACGACCATGCCTACGGCCAGTCCGCCGCCGCCAGCCTGGCCATCAGCAACCCGACCAAGGCATTGGACAATGCCGACTCGCATGAGTATTTCGCAGAAAATACCCCAGCGCTGAACTGATAAAAAAGCCTATAAGTTGCAAACGGAAAAACGAAGGGCGCCCGCGAGGGCGCCCTTTTGTCATGGGATGGCGGTCTATTTGACGGTATGCGAAAACGTGGCCGGCGCCACGGTGACGGGCGTGGCTTCATCGACCTTGTCGAGCGACGGCAGCATGCTGCCCGAATAGGTCAGCTCGTAGCGGTGGGTGCCCTTCTTGAAGGCATAGCTGCGCGTGATGTCGATCGTGTTGCTCAGTTTGCCGCCGGGCTTGACCGCCACATAGTCATCCTTGGTGTAAGGCCCGCGCTTGACCATGGGGCCGGTATACTCGATTTCCACGCGCGAAGCGTGGTTGACCACGTCGAAGATGCGGCCGAAGACTTCCTGGTCCTTGAACACCGCCTTCGGCACGTAGATGGTCTTGCCGCTGCCGTTCTCGACCGTCATGGTGACCAGCACCTTGCCGCCGACCGACGCCACCTTGGCCTGTTGCGCCATCTTCTCAAACGCCTGCGCCGGACCGAACGCCAGGAGCGCCAGTGCCGCTATCGTGGTCTTTTTCACAGTGCTTCTCCAGGTTCATCAGCGGGTGGGAATTTCGGTGGTGGTATCGGGCAAGGCGGACAGGATGGTGACCGCCACGCGCCGGTTGCGCGCCTTGCCTTCGGCCGTGGCGTTCGATGCGACCGGAATATTGGCGCCGTGTCCGACCACGGTCAGGCGCTCTGGCGCCACGCCGCTATCGATGAACAAGCGTACCACGCTCCCGGCGCGTACGGCGGACAACTCCCAGTTCGAGGGAAACAGCTGGTTGGCGATGGGGGTGGGGTCGGTATGGCCTTCGACCTGGACCGCGTGCGGGTCATTGCGCAAGGTCACGGCCAGCGCGCGCAGGGCTTCGTCCGACTCGGGCGTGAGCCTGGCTTCGCCCGGATCGAACAGCACGCTGGCATTGATCTCGACGGTCACGCCGCGGCTGTTCTGGGTCACGCGCACCTTGCCTTCGCGCACCAGCGGCGCCAGCGTGGAACTGAGGTCGCGCGCCAGCCGGGTCAGGTTCTCCTTTTCGCGCTTGAGCGCGTCCATGCGGCGTTTGGCCAGCACGGTGGGTATCGGCAGGATGGCTTGCACCTGGCCCGGATCGTAGCTGCTGGTGCTGGTCTTGCGGCTGAAGGCGTCGCCCAGCGACACGGAAAACACCTTGTACTTGCCTTCGTTGACCACCGAAATGGCATACATCACGACGAAGAAGGCAAACAGCAGCGTGATCAGGTCGGCATAGGAAATGAGCCAGCGCTCATGGTTCTCGGTCTGCTCGTCGAATTTTTTGCGGGCCATGATCAGGGGCGCGACAGCAGGCTGGCCACGCGCTCTTCGATGACGCGCGAATGGTCGCCGCTGGCGATGTCGTAAAACACATCGGTCAGGATTTCGTACTGGGTGACGGTCTCGGCCACGATGGCCTTGAGCTTGTTGCCGATCGGGTAGAAGAACAGGTTGGCCAGGCCCACGCCGTACACGGTGGACACGAAGGCGACCGCGATGCCGCTGCCCAGCTTGGACGGATCGGACAGGTTTTCCATCACGTGGATCAAGCCCAGCACGGCGCCCAGGATGCCGATGGTGGGCGAATAGCCGGCCGCCGATTCCCAGATCTTGGCGGCCTGGCGCTGGCCGAATTCGTAGGCGGTGACCTCGGTGTCGAGCAGGCTGCGCAGCTTTTCCGGGTGGATGCCGTCGACCACCAGGCGCAAGCCTTTTTGCACGAATTTATCCTTGTTGCCCTGCATATACTGCTCGAGCGAGAGCAAGCCGTCGCGCCGCGCATGCATGCTCCAGATGGCGATCTCGCGCGCCAGCTTGGCGCGCTGGCTCGGCGGCGGCTTGAAGACCCAGCGCAGCATGCGCATGCCGCGCATGAAGGTGGGGGCCTCGGTTTGCAGCAGGACGGCCCCGAAGGTGCCCACCACCACGATGGCGAAGGCGGCCGGCTGCACCAGGGAAGCGAACTTGCCGCCTTCCAGGCCATGGCCGAGCAAAAGCCCGGCCAGCGCCAACGCCACCCCGATTACGCTGGCCCAGTCCATGCCTGCTCCCGTAGTGCCGCCCGCAATCGCGCCACCGCCTGGGTGTGCAACTGCGAAACGCGCGATTCTGACACGCCCATGACGGCCCCGATCTCTTTCAGGTTCAATTCTTCTTCGTAGTACAAGCCCATCAGGATCTTCTCGCGCGGCGGCAAGCCGTCGATCGCGTCGATCACGGCCTGGCGGAAATCGCCGTCGAGCAGGCTGCGCAGCGGGTCGGCGTCGTCGACGGCGTAGCGGTCGAGGAAGCTGTCGTTGCCTTCGTTATCGTGGAAATCTTCGTAGTACACCAGCTGGTGGCCGCCGCCGTCGGACAGCATGTCCTGGTAGTCGGCCAGCGACAGCTTGAGCATTTTCGCCACTTCCGATTCGGACGGCGGGTGGCCCAGCTTTTGCTGCAGCGCGCTCATGGCCGCTTCGATCTTGCGCATGTTCTGGCGCATCGAGCGCGGCAGCCAGTCGCTATTGCGCAATTCGTCGAGCATGGCGCCGCGGATGCGCAGCACGGCATAAGTCTCGAACTGGGCCCCGTGGGTCTCTTCGTAGCGGTTGATCGCATCGAGCAAGCCGATCATGCCAGCCTGGACCAGGTCATCGACTTCCACGCTCGGCGGCAATTTGGCCTTCATATGGTGGGCGAGACGCTTCACCAACGGCATGTGCTCCGTCAGTAAGTGGTCCTTGTCCGCTTTCCCTTTGACCGTATACATGGTTATCGATGTGTTCTATGAGCCAAAATGGGTGTTTCCCCCTGTGCGACCAAGTTGTGGCATACCGGACAGGGCAAAACGCCCTGCCAGGCGGCGAAACGCAACAGATGCGCCCGCCAATGGAAATGCATCGACCACGGCACGACCGAGCCGGGCGGCGCGATGCAGGTATTCGTCGGCCGGCACCGAACCCATCGACGTCAATTGCACCGCGAGGTAGCGACTTGCCGCAGATGACATATTATCGTATACCACCTTCGCCTCGGCTTCGGAAGCCCCGGTCACCAGAATTCCGAAGGGGCGGCGGCCCAATTGTTGCGAAAGTCGCTTGATCAGGGCGTAGGCGGCGGTGATCGAGGCGGCGCTGGTGGACACCTGGACCACGATTTCCGCGCTGTCCATGATGGGCACCGGAAAGCTGGCATCGGGCCCGAATTCCCCGTCCACGATCACGATGCCGGTCTGCTTGACCAGCACGTCGAAGGTCTTGGCCAGGCGGCGCGCCTCGTCGGGTCCGGCCCGGCCGCTGCGCCCGCGCGCCATGCTGACCACGCCGAAGCCTTGCGGCACCTGGTTGATGACCTGGTTCAGGCCGCATTCCTGGCGCGCCACGTTGAGCAGGCTGGAACCATGGTCCACGCCCAGGCGCTGGGCCACGCCGTATTCCTTGTGGCAAGCATCGACGATCAGCACGTCGTTGCCGGCCCGGGCCAGGGAAGCGCCCAGGTTGACCAGCATGGCGCCCTTGTCGTCTTGCGGGGTGGCGGAAAGGAAGGTGACGATGCGCGGCTTGGGGCCGGCCAGCATCCGCCGCAAGCCTTCGGCCTGGTCGAAATCGAAGTTAGCCAAGGTGCACCTCGCGCAGGCTGCGGTCGTTCTTGGCGCTGGAAGCGCCCGACATCACGAGCGGCAGTTCCGCATCCGAATACTGGGTGGCGGCGTCGCCGCGTTTCAGGCGGAAGGCGCGGTCGATCAGCATGCCGCGGTCGGCCAGGTGCAAGTCTTCCGGCACCCGCTGGCCGTTGGAAATATAGAACAGGTTCAGTTTCTGGCGGATCACCACGTCGAGCACATTGCCGATCGAGGCCGCTTCGTCGAGCTTGGTCATGATGCAACCGGCCAGGCCGCTGCCCTGGTAGGCGCGCACCACTTCGTTCAGGGTTTCGTTGGTCGAGGTGGAATTGAGGCACAGCAGGCGCTTCACATTGGCGCCGCTGTCGGACAGCATGGCCACCTGCTCGGCCACGTTGTGGTCGCGCTGGGACACGCCGACGGTATCGATCAGCACGGTGTGCTTGTTGCGCAATTCCTTCAGGGCGATGCGCAGGTCGGCTTCGTCTTTCACCGAGTGCACCATCACGCCCAGGATCTTGCCGTAGATGCGCAGCTGCTCGTGGCCGCCGATACGGTAGGCATCGGTGGTGATCAGGGCCAGCTTTTCCGGGCCGTGGCGCATCACGCAGCGCGCGGCCAGCTTGGCGGTGCTGGTGGTCTTGCCGACGCCGGTCGGTCCGACCAGGGCGAACACGCCGCCCTTTTCCAGGATTTCATCTTCATTGCTGATGGTGGAGAGGTTGCGCATCAGCACGGTCTTAATCCAGCGCATGCTCTCGGTGCTGTCCTTGCCCGCTGGCAGTTTTTCGATCAGATAACGCGACAGGCTGGCGGAAAAACCGGCGGCCAGCATGTCGCGCAGGACGGCGGTTTTCTGCGGTTCGCGCTGCTGCGTGGTGCCCCAGGCGATCTCGGCCAGCTGCGACTCCATCAGGCCGCGCATGGCGCGGATTTCGCTCATCATGCCGGACATTTCGGCGGCGGCCGTGTCCTTGGCGTGGGCAATGGCTTGCTGCATCATGGACGACATCTGGGACGTCACCAGCGACATGTCGAAGGCTTCCGGCACGGTGCGGCGGTTGGCATAGGATTCGGGCGGCATCGACAGGCTGGGGCGCGGCTGCGACATTTCGGTGTCGGGCGCCGGCGAGGACATCGAGGCGACGTCGTCATTGGCCAGGGCGAGGATTTCGACGACACCGTCGACGGGGCGGTTCGACAGGATCACGGCATCCGGACCGAGCGCATCGCGCACCTTGCGCAGTGCTTCGCGGGACGTTGCTGCGGTAAATTTTTTGACATTCATTGTCGACTCCTGGACACATACCTTTGATCACAGGGTCGATTATTGACGATGCAGAGGAGAAACGATCAGTGGAGAAAGCAGGGGAAATGGCTTCATTTCCCCCCCTGCCGTCATTCCCGCGAAGGCGGGAATCCATGGCACCTTTGATCCATGTCGGCCTTTGCCTTTGAACGGGACTTCACCATGTTCAAATTATGGAAAAAGCTAGCTATGTATATATCCTGGGCTCGGACCGGTACGGCACCCTCTACACGGGCGTGACGGCCGATCTAGTGAAGCGCATCTGGATCCACAAGCAGGATCTGCATGAGGGATTCACCAAAAAATATGGCATCCACAAGCTGGTGTGGTTTGAATCACATCTGGACATTCTCGCAGCCATCAAACGTGAAAAACAAATCAAGAAATGGGAACGCGCGTGGAAGGTAAAGATGATTTCACTTGCGAACCCTACCTGGCGCGATCTCTATAACGATTTTACCTTCTAGCAAATGTGCTATGGTTTCCCGCCGAGTGCCGCCTTGGCGCGGGAATGACGTCAAACACCAGCCCCGACCAGGCTGGTGACGCGGATGGTTTTGGTCTCGGGAATTTCATTGTGCGAGAGCACCTTGAGCTGGGGCAGCGCGCGGCGCAGGAAGCGCGACAGCATGGCGCGCAGCGGCCCCGGCACCAGCAATACCGGCGTCAGCCCCATCTGTTCCTGCTGCTGCGCCGCCACGCCGGCCTGCTGGGCGATGGTATCGGCCAGCCCAGGCTCGATGCCTGCCCCGTCGCCGCCCGCGCCCAGCGCTTGCATCAGCAGGCGCTCCAGGCGGTTGTCGAGCGTCATGACCGACAGTTCATTGGTGCCCGGGAACAGCTGCTGCACGATGGCCCGCCCCAGCGCCACCCGCACCACGGCCGTCAGTTCGTTCGGGTCCTGGGTTTGCGGCGCATATTCGGCCAGGGTTTCAATGATGGAACGCATGTCGCGGATGTGCACGCCTTCCACGAGCAGGTTCTGCAAGACTTTTTGCAGGGTCGACAGCGATACCAGTTTCGGCACCAGGTCTTCCACCAGTTTCGGGGCATCCTTGGCCAGGTGGTCGAGCAGTGCCTGCACTTCGGCCCGGCCCAGCAGTTCGGACGCATGGGTGGTGATCAGATGGTTCAGGTGCGTGGCCACCACGGTGCCGGCATCGACCACGGTGTAGCCCATGCTTTGCGCTTCGTCGCGCAAGCCGGCATCGATCCAGATAGCCGGCAGGCCGAAGGCTGGATCGGTGGTCACCAGGCCCGGCAGCGTGCCGCTGGCCATGCCCGGATTGATCGCCAGGAACTGGCCATTGAGCGCTTCGCCGGTGCCCACTTCCACGCCCTTGAGCGTGATGCGGTAGGCCGAGGGCTTCAATTCCAGGTTGTCGCGGATGTGCACCGGTGGCGCCAGGAAGCCGACTTCCTGTGCGAATTTCTTGCGGATGCCTTTGATGCGCTTGAGCAGCTCGCCGCCCTGGGTCTTGTCGACCAGCGGAATCAGGCGGTAGCCCACTTCCAGGCCCAGGGTGTCGACCGGCATGATGTCCTGCCAGCTCGCCTCTTCGTTTTCCGGCGCGGCGGCCGCGCTGGGCGCCGCCGCTTCCTCGACCTTGGGCGCCTTCTTTTTCTTGGCGATCAGGTAAGCCGTGCCCGCCAGCGCACCGGCCAGCAGCAGGAACACGAAGTTCGGCATGCCGGGAATCAAGCCCATGCCGCCGATGATGGCGGCCGTGATGTACAGCACTTCCGTCTTGGCGAACAATTGCCCGACCAGCTGGGTGCCGATGTCCTGGTCGCTGGCCACGCGCGAGACCACGATACCGGCCGCGGTCGAAATGATCAGCGACGGGATCTGGGCCACCAGGCCGTCGCCGATGGCCAGCAGGGTGTAGGTTTCGAGCGCCTGGCTGAACGGCAGGTCGTGCTGCAGGATGCCGACCAGCAAGCCGCCCACGATATTGATCACGGTCACCATGATGCCGGCGATCGCATCGCCGCGCACATACTTGGAAGCACCGTCCATGGCGCCGTAGAACTCGGCTTCCTGGGCCACTTCGGTGCGGCGGCGGCGTGCTTCGTCTTCGGCGATCAGGCCGGCATTGAGGTCGGCGTCGATCGCCATCTGCTTGCCCGGCATGGCGTCCAGGGCGAAACGGGCGCCCACTTCGGCGATCCGGCCCGCGCCCTTGGTGACGACGGTAAAGTTAATGATGGTCAGGATGATGAAGACGATGATACCGACCGTGTAATTGCCGCCGATCAGGAAGTGGCCGAAGGCTTCGATCACCTTGCCGGCCGCCGCGCCGCCGGTATGGCCCTCGGTCAGCACCACGCGGGTGGAAGCGACGTTGAGCGACAGGCGCAGCATGGTCGATACCAGCAGGATGGTCGGAAAGGCCATGAAGTCGAGCGGCTTGACCGTGTACAGGCTGGTCAGCAGCACGATCACCGACAGCGCGATGTTGAAGCTGAAGAACACGTCCAGCGCGAACGGCGGCAGCGGCAGGATCATCATGGCCAGCAGCAGGATGATGATGACCGGCGCGGCGAGCGCATTGCCGCCCGCCTTCATGCCGCTCATCCAGGCTGGTAGTTTCATGCTGTTCATGGTGTTGCTCCGGTATTGTTGTCGGGCTTGAGGTGCGAAGCCGGGTTATGCGGATCGAGCTCTGGCGGTACGTGCAGGCTGGTCGGACGGTCGGGATGCTTGCCGGCGCCCTTGTTGAAGGCACGCAGCTGGAACACATAGGCCAGCACTTCGGCCACGGCCGAATACAGCGCTTCGGGAATCTCGTCGCCGATGTCGGTGTGCTTGTGCAGCGCACGCGCCAGCGCCGGCGCTTCCAGCAGGGCCACCTTGTGTTCCTTCGCCAGTTCGCGGATCCTGGCCGCCACTTCATCGCGGCCCTTGGCCACCACGCGCGGCGCGCCGCGCTGGCCGTCGGCGTATTTCAGCGCCACGGCATAGTGGGTCGGGTTGGTGACCACCACGTCGGCGGTCGGCACGTCGGCCATCATGCGGCGCTGGGCCATCTGGCGCTGCAGCTGGCGGATCTTGGCCTTGATCTGGGGATTGCCGTCCGACTCCTTCGACTCCTGGATCATTTCCTGGCGCGTCATCTTGAGCTTGTTGGCGTAATGCCACATCTGGTAGGGACCATCGATGGCGGCCACGACGCCCAGCCCGCCCACGATGAACAGGAAGGCCGACGCCAGCAAGTCGATCATGTGCGCCACGCCCAGGCGCAGCGGTTCGAGCGCCAGGCCCATCACGGCTTCCTTCTGGCTCATCACCACCAGCCAGGCCACGGTGCCCACCACGATGGTCTTGGCGATCGCCTTGAGCAGTTCGACCAGGGCATTGGTCGACACCATATTGCCCAGGCCCTTGAACGGGTTGAGCTTGCCGAAATTGGGGGTGAATGCTTTCGCGCTGAACAGCCAGCCGCCGATCAGCAGGGGCGATGCCAGCGCGACCACCATGATGGCCAGCGCCAGCGGCAGGCAGGCCAGCATGACCTGGACGATGTCGCTGGCCGCGCGCAGGATCAGCACGTCGGAATAGAACACCTGGTCGCGATCGAAGGAAAAGCCGGACACCATGGTCGCGCTCAGCTGGCGCACCATGCCGCTGCCGGTGAACCACAGGCCCACGCCGGCGGTCATCAAGACGGTAAACGTGGCCAGTTCGCGCGACCGGGGAACATCGCCTTCTTCACGGGCTTGCTCCAGGCGCTTGGCTGACGCGGGTTCGGTCTTTTCTGCGTCGCTGTCTTCTGCCATTGCCTACTCCTGTTTCAACAGTAGACATTATTCGCGATATTGCTCTGCGGCTATCTCCAGAACAGGAAGGGAAATGGGCGCTTGTTCCGCTGCAGGGAAGGAAACAGCATGGCCCGCTGCATCGCCTACTGCGGGTCCAGCGCAGCGCCGATGCCGGCCGCGCTGCCGATGAATTGTTCGAACCAGGCAAGGTAAGCGGGCAAGGCTTGCGGCAGGGGAAAGGCGGCGCCGAGGTCCGGACGCGCCGCTTGGACCAGGGCTTGCAGGCGGTTCAGGCCGGGAATGGCCGAGGGCGCGCGCAGGAAGTCGCGTTGCCAGTCGCGCAAGGCGCCTGCCTGCGGCCCCAGCTCGGCGCTGCCGTGTTCCAGGTACCACAGCAGCAAGGCGGCGCGCCCCTGCCGGGTGCCGCTGTCGAAACCGAGGTCGCGCCGGCCACGCGTCAACAGCACGATGCGCCAGGACAGGGCATGCAGCGGATCGTCCGCATCCTGCGCCAGGCCGGCGCCGACCGGGCTGTCGACCGCGTTCCAGAACAACTCGGCAGTATCGAAGGCACGGTACTCGCGCTGCCCGTGCAGGATGCACCATGCGATGAAGTCGAGCTTTTCCTGCAGCGATTGCAAGGGAAAATACACTTGCAGGTCGCGCTCGCGCATATGCCAGATGCGCAACATGAATCCCAGGATGGGCACCGGCATGTCGTGCGACAGCGCCGCCACCGGCGCCAGGTAGCGTTGCCAGTGCGAGTCGCCCTGGCCCGCCCGGCCGGCGCCGGCCATGTGCGCATTGAGCAGCTCGAGCGAGGTGGCCGTCATGTCAGGCCGCAGTGCGCTTGCCGGCCGCAGCCAGGCCGCGCGCGCGTGACCGATGCACGGTGCCACAGTGT
>Ga0187843_10000309_pt1 | contig 36718 bp, 25 predicted proteins | sample SpaLakP09_SKY_43_FD_134516 | JGI IMG/M metagenome (GOLD analysis project Ga0187843, IMG submission 134516) | Oligotrophic lake water microbial communities from Sparkling Lake, Wisconsin, USA - SP09_SKY_43 | ecosystem: Environmental > Aquatic > Freshwater > Lake | place: USA: Sparkling Lake... | reverse complement strand
GGACGCATCGCAGCCGTTGCTTTGGCATCATCTGGACGGAAATAACCACCGATATCTACGGTTTTCCCTTGCACTGAATTCAGTTCATGGACAATTGTTTGCTCGTTAGTGGCAAGCTCTGTTGCCAATTTTGCAAAACGGCTTTGTAAATCCAGATCTTTAGTTTGCGCAGCTAAGGCTTCAGCCCAGTAGAAAGCCAAATAGAAGTGGCTACCGCGGTTGTCTAATTGACCCAATTTACGGGTTGGTGACTTGTCGTTGTCTAAAAACTTGGCAGTTGCCGCATCCAAAGTATCCGCAAGTACTTGTGCGCGGGCATTACCACTGACTTGGCTGAGATGCTCAAGAGACGCTGCTAAGGCTAAAAATTCGCCCAAAGAATCCCAACGCAGGTGGTTTTCCTCGATGAATTGCTCAACGTGTTTCGGCGCAGAACCGCCAGCACCAGTTTCAAATAAACCACCGCCATTCATGAGTGGCACAATTGACAACATTTTTGCGCTGGTACCCAATTCTAGGATTGGGAACAAGTCAGTCAAATAGTCACGTAATACGTTACCAGTAACAGAAATTGTGTCTTGACCCGCTTTGATGCGCGCTAAAGTATGACGAGTGGCCGCTTCTGGCGACATGATTTGAATATCCAAACCTGTGGTATCAAAGTTCTTCAGGTAAGTTTCGACCTTTTTGATAATTTGCGCATCATGAGCACGGTTTGCATCTAACCAGAATACCGCTGGTGTTGCTGATAAACGTGAACGAGAAACGGCTAATTTCACCCAATCTTGGATTGGTGCATCTTTCGCCTGGCACATCCGCCAAATATCACCAGCTTCAACAGCGTGCGACATCAATACAGTGCCGGCAGTATCAACAACTTGCACAACACCGTTGGCTTGGATTTCAAAAGTTTTGTCGTGTGAACCGTATTCTTCCGCTTTTTGTGCCATTAAACCGACGTTTGGCACTGAGCCCATGGTTTTTGGATCAAATGCACCATTGGCTTTACAGAAATTGATAGTTTCAGCGTAAACACCCGCGTAGCAACGGTCAGGAATAACAAACTTAGTATCTTTCAGTTTGCCTTGCGCATCCCACATTTGACCCGAACTACGAATTGCCGCAGGCATTGACGCATCGATGATCACATCGCTTGGTACGTGTAAGTTGGTAATGCCTTTGTCTGAGTTAACCATAGCAACGGCTGGCGCATTGGCATAGGCAGCAGCGATATCGGCTTCAACTTCGGCTTTTTTGGCTGCAGGTAAAGTTTGGATTTTCGCCAGTAAATCACCAAAACCGTTGTTAACATCGACGCCAAGTTCAGCGAACAGAGCGGCATGCTTAGTGAACAGATCAGCAAAAAATACCGTGACTACATGACCAAACATAATTGGATCAGACACTTTCATCATGGTTGCTTTTAAGTGTACTGAGAACAGCACATCTTTAGCTTTCGCGTCAGCCACTTCTTTTGCCAAAAATTCACGCAGTGCCGATTTACTCATTACTGACGTATCGATGATTTCACCTGCAGATACAGCTGTTTTCTCTTTTAATACTTTGATAGAACCATCGGCCAACACTTGTTGAATTTTTACTGCACCAGCTGCAGCTAAAGTCACTGACTGCTCGCTACCGTAGAAATCACCCGAAGTCATGTGAGCAACGTGTGATTTAGAATCTGCACGCCAAGCGCCCATTGAATGTGGGTTTTTCCGCGCGTATTGTTTGACTGATAACGGCGCACGACGGTCCGAGTTACCTTCACGTAATACTGGGTTTACTGCCGAGCCTTTGATTTTGTCATAACGTGCTTTCACGTCTTTCTCTAAATCTGATTTGGCTTCTTCAGGATAATCTGGCAGCGCAAAACCTTGCGACTGTAACTCTTTAATGGCAGCTTTTAATTGCGGAACTGACGCACTGATATTTGGCAGTTTAATCATGTTGGCTTCTGGTTGATTCGCCAACACGCCAAGTTCAGTTAAGGCATCAGATTGACGCTGATCTTCGCGCAGAAACTCAGGAAATACCGCGATAATGCGGCCAGCTAAAGAAATATCGCGAGTCTCGACCACAACATCAGCGGCGGCAGCGAAAGTTTGCACAATTGGCAAAAATGAATAAGTCGCCAAAGCCGGCGCTTCGTCGGTTTTGGTATAAATAATTTTTGAAGTTTCAGTGGTCATATCTATTCCTGTTATACAACGGCTGTAAGCCTAAACCGCGCAACATCGAAAGCCGTGCTGCTGTGTTGACTTCATTCGAAGTGCAAGTTTACCAGCCATCTTTGCAAGAAAGTAGTAGCAACAGCGATAAACCAACCAAGCTAAAGCCACATTTGTCGCGCATTTCAGATCTGGAAATTATTTAAATAACACAGGCTTATAGTACAACCTTCTGGCATGAAGAAAAACCACTGGTGGCCCGACCACTCACACAGAACCAGCAAAAATTAGCAAACTGCAGAAAAAACCGGCAAATCCAAACATCTGCCGTGGGCAAGTCTTGCAGTTCATGCTAAAACACTGACTCATTTTTTTATTGGAAACCGGCATGGACCGTTCTGGACTTCATCTTACCGTTGCTGCAGTAGTGCACTTGAACCAACAATTTTTGTTTGTCGAAGAACGCGACAAAATAAGTGGCAAGCGGGTTTATAACCAACCTGCTGGGCATGTGGAATCTGGGGAAGATCTGCTGCAAGCGGCAACTCGAGAACTTTTCGAAGAAACTGGGTTAAATTTAACGCCAACCGGCTGGTTAGGCATCTCACAGTTGCACGCGGCAAATGGCGAATTTTACTTTCGGATTAATTTTGTCTTTGAATTAACTGAAGCCCCAATGCCTCATCAACCGCAAGATCCAGACATTTTAGCGCTGCATTGGTTATCGCCAACTGAGATTTTGGACAAACCATTGCGCAGTCAATTAGTCGCAGACGCAATCTCTAGCTATCAAGCGGGCCCGATTTTACCACTGGCTTTAATTCAAAAGATGGTTACTGCCGTTAGTAATAATTAATGCCTGCAATCAGCACGGCAACACATTGAGATCGAAAGTTGCCAATGTCAGGCATGCGCCATGCGCGAAAGTCATGCTATAATCCGCGCTCAATTTTTTGCCTGAAGTGTAAGTAATGTCAGAAAACAGCACCAAAAAAGTCATTGTCGGTATGTCCGGCGGCGTTGATTCATCAGTCTCAGCCTACTTGCTGCTCCAGCAAGGGTATCAGGTTGAAGGCCTGTTTATGAAAAACTGGGAAGAAGACGACAACGATGAATATTGCGCCGCTACTGAAGATTTAAAAGACGCGCAACAAGTTTGCGATACGCTTGGTATCAAATTGCATAAAGTCAATTTTGCCGCCGAATATTGGGACAACGTCTTTGAATATTTCCTCGAAGAATACAAAGCCGGTCGCACGCCTAACCCTGACATTATGTGCAATAAAGAAATTAAATTTAAAGCCTTCCTTGAATTTGCCGCGGAAGCTTTAGGCGCTGACTATATCGCGACAGGCCATTATGTTCAGCGCAGAGAGGTCGATGGCCATTGGCAATTATTACGAGGTCTTGATACCAATAAAGACCAAAGTTACTTCCTGTACACCATCGGTGAAGAGCATGTTGCTCAGACTTTATTCCCTGTCGGCGACTTAGAAAAACCATTGGTGCGCGCTATTGCTGAACAGCAGGGCCTCATCACGCACAACAAAAAAGACTCAACCGGTATCTGTTTTATTGGTGAGCGCAAATTTAAAGATTTCCTGCAGAAATATTTACCAGCGCAACCAGGCGAGATTGTCACCGTGGATGGCCAAATCATCGGCCGGCATGAAGGTTTGATGTATCATACCCTTGGTCAGCGTAAAGGGCTTGGCATCGGCGGACTTAAAGATGGCGGCGAAGATCCCTGGTACGTGGTTGCTAAAGACTTAGTAAATAATCACTTGATTGTGGCACAAGGCCACGACCACCCTAGCCTGTTGGCTAAAGGACTCATCGCCGACCAACTGCATTGGGTCGATCGTATTGGGCCTGCAACTGAATTACGCTGCACGGTAAAAACCCGTTATCGCCAGCAAGATATCAGTTGCACCTTATCTGTTATTGATAACGGCCGCGTTAAGGTCTGGTTTGATGAACCGCAAAAAGCGGTAACCCCTGGCCAATCTGCCGTATTTTATCTCAATGAAGTCTGCTTAGGCGGTGGCATTATCGACGAGGCGTTAAACTGATGCAGCAACAAATTTCAACACAAACCCTAGCACTGGCAGCACTTTGCCAATGTATTCGACAAGTACAAATGTTGGCGCGTGGCGAACAAAAAGAAAACTTCAGTCAGCCAGAGTTTCGAGTCAATTTGCAAAGTATTGCCGAACAAAACCCAACGGAAGCCTTAGATGTATATGGTGGTCGGTTAGAAAATCTTAGTACTGGTTACCATATCCTGTTTGCCCAGCTTGGCGATTCACCAAAAAAAGATATGGACCTCATTCGCTACGGACTTGCAGTGCTGAAACTTGAACGATTATTAGCACGCTCAGCAGATACTTTAGCAACTGTCGGTAAACGTATCGAACGTTTAGAGCAACAGCTGCTGCATTTTCAAATTACTGACGACAACATCATCGCCACCCTAGCCGATATTTATGTCGATAATATCAGCGGCCTTGGCAATCGTATTCAAATTGCCGGTCAGCCCGAACAGTTAAAACAGCCGTTAGTCCAGCAAAAAATCCGCGCGCTATTACTCGCGGCCTTACGTGCTGCGGTGTTGTGGCGCCAAGCTGGTGGCCATCGTTACCATTTTATCCTTAAACGCAAAGCGCTGTTACAGGAAGCAAAATCCGTTTTACAACAATTAGCTTAACCTTAGGAGTCTTCATGGAACTCAATGCATTAACCGCTATTTCGCCAGTTGATGGTCGTTATGGTGCCCGCACTGTCGAATTACGAGACATTTTCAGTGAGTTTGGCCTGATAAAGTTTCGTGTTACCGTGGAAGTGCGTTGGCTGCAAGAAATGGCTGGCATTGCTGGAATTGCTGAAGTCCCGCCGTTAAGTGCTGAAGCAAATCAATTATTAAACGAAATTGTCGACAATTTCAGCATCGCGGATGCCCAACGCGTCAAAGACATCGAAAAAACCACTAACCATGATGTCAAAGCCGTTGAATATCTATTAAAAGAAAAAGTCGCGGCAAATGCTGAACTCGCGGCAATGAGCGAATTCATCCATTTCGCCTGCACCTCAGAAGATATCAACAATTTATCGCACGGTCTGATGTTAAGCACTGCGCGTGAACAAGTGCTGCTACCCCTGTGCGATCAATTATTATCGAGCATTAAAGAGTTAGCGGTTCGCTATAAAACTATTCCAATGATGGCGCGAACGCACGGTCAACCGGCATCGCCAACCACCTTAGGCAAAGAGATGGCGAACGTCTACATTCGCTTGAAACGCCAACGAGATCAAATCGCTCAAGTGCCTATGCTCGGGAAGTTCAATGGTGCAGTCGGCAATTACAATGCCCATATCTCTGCGTATCCGCAGTTAAATTGGCATCAGATTTCTGAGAATTTTGTGACCTCACTCGGCCTTGAGTGGAATGCCTTTACCACGCAAATTGAACCGCACGATTACATCGCTGAATTGTTCGATGCGGTGGCTCGTTTTAACACTATCCTGCTTGATTTTGATCGGGACGTTTGGGGTTATATTGCCCTTGGTCATTTTAAGCAAAAAACTATCGCTGGCGAAATCGGTTCTTCTACCATGCCGCACAAAGTCAATCCAATTGACTTTGAAAACTCAGAAGGCAATTTAGGTCTAGCGAACGCCATTTTCCATCACTTAGCCACTAAGCTGCCAGTGTCGCGCTGGCAGCGTGACTTGACCGATTCAACAGTACTGCGCAACCTCGGCATTGGTTTCGGCTACTGCCTTATCGCTTATCACGCCACGCTCAAGGGCATTAGCAAGCTGGAAGTAAACGAAGCGAACTTATCGACAGAACTTGAGCAAAACTGGGAGCTGTTAGCTGAACCAGTGCAAACCGTGATGCGTCGTTATGGCATTGAAAAGCCATATGAAAAACTAAAAGAGCTGACGCGTGGTAAACGCATCACACCAGCAGATTTGCATGTATTTATTGATAACCTTGAATTGCCAGACAGTGTCAAAGCAGAGATGAAACTTTTCCGCCCAGACAATTATCTGGGTGCCGCTATCGCTTTGGTCGACAGTCTCAACTAAGCTCAGGCTAATATGGGCGGTTTAAACCGCCCTTTTTCATTCAGGACACAACATATGTATCAGCTTCAACTCAACGATTTAACCCTAGAACAGTTTTTAGCCGACTACTGGCAGAAAAAACCAGTGTTACTCAAAGGTGGTTTTGCCAACTTTCAGGATCCAATCAGCCCAGATGAATTGGCGGGATTAGCTGCCGAGGAAGAGGTTGAATCACGGATCGTCGGTCGCAATGGCGAACAATGGCTACTTGAGACTGGCCCATTTGCCGACTATGACCAATGGGGTGAGCAAGATTGGACCTTGTTAGTGCAAGCGGTCGACCATTGGCATCCGGAATCGGCAGCGCTCATTGAGCCATTTCGGTTTATTCCAAACTGGCGAATTGATGATTTAATGATCAGCTATTCAACCCCTGGCGGTGGCGTTGGTCCGCATTTAGACCAATATGATGTGTTTATCATTCAAGGCCTCGGCAAACGTCATTGGCGAGTTGGTATGCCCGACCAAAGTTTAACGCCACTTTGCCCGCATCCTCGATTACTGCAAATAACTCCTTTTGTTGATTGCATCAACGTCATCACTGAACCCGGCGACATCCTGTATATCCCGCCAGGCTGCCCGCATGAGGGCATTTCTGTTGATGCCAGTTTAAATTATTCAGTTGGATTTCGCGCACCGGCACAAAAGGATTTATTAACTGGCCTTGCTGATTATTTGATTGAAAATGACCTGCAAGGAACCCGCTACTGCGATCCTGAGCGCAAGCTTGACCACAACATCGGCGCCATTACACCGCAAGATTTGCAGCAAGTCCGCGGATTATTGCAAGGTCTCCTTGACGATCCAAAACTATTAGCGAGTTATTTTGGTAGTTATATTACCCATGCTAAACATGAGTTGGATGCAACTGAACCTGATCCACACTACAGCGCAGATGAAATCGCGGAATACCTAGAAGAAGGTTCGGTATTAGCAAGGCTTGGTGGTTTACGAGTCTGTTATATCCAGGCTGAGCCAGATGCTGATATTCAACTATTTATCAATGGCATGACTATCGTATTACCAGCTTATGCGAAACAGACCGTGCAACAGTTAGCAGAAAAATCGGTGCTCGACCAAGCTACAGCAGCAGAATTTGCGCACGATCCGGCAAAATTGCAGTTACTGACTCAGTTGATCAACCTCGGTTACTGGTACTTTATTGAGTAATATGCCAAAAAGCTTTATCTCCCGCTGAAAACGCATCTTCAATGAGCAAAACATAAGCTGGCTTTTAACTAACAATAAAATGGTCCGCATTTGCGGACCATTTTCATTAAAGATTTTAAGTAGATGAATGCTTGATTAGACAGCGGCTTGCCACAACTGCTCAGATTCTGCCAAATCATAAAGCATGTTGGCGCGACCGACTAATAATTGCACGTAATCAGCGGTTGGCTGATCAGACACTCCATTCTCAATGATCTGTTGCGCTTTCATCTGCCAGCGATATGAAAAATGTCGAACGGCTTCGCGGGCATTCGCCGCTGAAGCGAAGGGCACGAAATCAACCGGAACATCGCCACTGATGGCCCAAACTACCGATTTATCCAGACTATGAATTTTCCACACCGCAATTAATGGCGGTAAATAACGCGATTCAGCGACGGCGACAGATTCCATTACGATGCCTTGTTCGGCCAAATGTAAATTTGCGCGTTGGAATTGACTCCTCACCCACTCTTGCGTTTCTGCTTCAGTCATTTGTCTTGCTGTACTGCTGTTTTGTTGTTCCATGCTAGCTAACCTTACGAAAATGTGCTGAACGCACTTTATTCTAGGCCCCCAAAATTAGCAACTAGCAAGTTAAATTGTCGACAATCAGCTGGGCAGACCAGTGACTATTTTTGCAGATTTCTAGCACTTGCGACGACAAAATGGTAAATTGCGCCGCGAAAAAGTCGGCCCTACACCGCAAAAACATAACGGAGAACCACCAAGTGGCAGTATTTAACCACCCAGAATTTGATAACCACGAACAAGTCGTGTTTTGCAGCGATAAAACCACTGGCTTAAAAGCCATTATTGCTATTCACAGCACCAAGTTAGGCCCTGCAGTCGGCGGTTGCCGGATGTGGGATTATGTTGCCGATGAAGATGCTTTGGTTGACGTGTTAAGACTATCTCGTGGCATGACCTATAAAAACGCCATGGCTGGTTTACCTTTAGGCGGTGGCAAATCAGTTATTATTGGCAATGCGAAAGAAATTAAGTCTGAAGCATTATTTCGCAAGTTCGGCCAGTATGTGCATTCGCTGAGCGGTCGTTATGTCAGTGCTGAAGACGTAAACATTACCACTGCCGATATTTCTATCGTCAACAAAGAAACGCCATTTGTGGCAGGGCTTGAAGGCAAAAGTGGTAATCCAGCACCATTTACCGCATTAGGCACTTATAAAGGCTTAAAAGCTGCAGCTAAGCACAAGTTCGGCAGCGATTCACTTGAAGGCAAAACTGTTGCTATCCAAGGCCTTGGCAGTGTTGGTTTTTATCTGTGTGAATACCTGCATAAAGAAGGCGCTCGTCTGATTGTTACTGATATCAACCAAGACGCAGTAAGCCGTGCCGTTGCCCAGTTTGGTGCTACTGCGGTAGGTCTTGATGAGATTTATAGTCAAACTTGTGATATCTACGCACCATGCGCTTTAGGCGCCACTATCAATGACCAAACCATTGAACAGTTCAAATGCCAAATTATCGCTGGTTGTGCCAATAACCAATTAAAAGCACCACGACATGGTGAAATTTTGCGGCAAAAAGGCATTTTATATGCACCGGATTACGTCATCAATGCAGGCGGCATCATCAACGTGTCGTTAGAAATGCGTGCTGAAGGTTATAACGAGGATGAATCGACGGCAAAAGTGTTGGAGATCTACGACACGCTGTTAAATATATTCCAACGCGCTGATGCTCAAGGCAAACCAACCAACGAAGTTGCTGACTTAATGGCGCAAGAAATTATTGAGCGCGGCGGTAAGTAAATCGCAATGGTGCTGTAAACACCACGCTATAAAACTAAAAACCGCGATTTTTCGCGGTTTTTTATTGGCTAAAACCAGTTACGGAGTTAGCCGCCTGAAGGTTTTTTATACCAATCGGTCCAACCACGCGTTAAATCATAAACATAAAAACTCGACATTTCGGCAGTCAGTTTGGCAAACAAATCATAGTTCGACAGATTTACCGTTAAAAAACAGCCCTTGCCACAATTTACATTACGGAAGGTAGAACTTGGTGCTGCATAGACCGTTGCGGCAAATTGATATTGATTCGCCAACTTTTTCACACGAAACGCATGATAGTCACTGCTAACAAAGACCAGAGGCATTTTGGTATCTAATCGCTCAGACAAAGTATAAAACTCATGATAGGTTGTTGCACCGCCGTGGAAACAATCCAATTTTGCCTGCGCTTGAATACGCGAGCGCAAATAATCCACATAAGGCTGGCAATATAACGTCGTCATATGCACTGTAAAAGCGTCTTCTCGGCCAAAACTTAACTTCACCAATTGATCAAGGCGGCTTTTCGCACACTCAGGGATCGAATTAGCGTCACCGCCACAGCCGAGCACCACATAATTGCCTCTAAAATCTCGACTGATATCCTCAGTACTAATCGCAGTGCCATACCAGTGGCGCACGTGGTTGGCCAAATAAGTGTTTCCAAATGAATAAAACCAAACCAATAACAGCAAGAGACCAATTTTTCGATAACGGATAACTGCAAATAGGAAAGCCCACAAAAATAAGTTATGTGGATATAAAAAGGGTTCAATAAAATCTTTCACTGCCGACTCCAAACCGCATTTAAATTCACACTATCATGACATTACCAAAGCTGAAGAGCTAGAGCGTGTTCAGCTGGCAATCAGCAAAATAACTCATATTAGCCAAAAGCTGACTGCCCCCATCAGAATAAGCTATGGTATTATGTCAACAAAAGTAGCAAGCAATTGGAGTGACGCTATGTTAAAGACTGTTTCAGTCATTGGTTTAGGCTATATCGGTTTACCTACAGCAGCAATGCTGGCTTCTCGCAAAGTGCGCGTGTTAGGTGTAGATGTTAATCAACGCGCCGTTGACACAATCAATCAAGGTAAAATTCACATCGTTGAACCTGACTTAGATATGTTGGTTCATGCGGCCGTAACCGGCGGCTATTTATCTGCACAAACCAGCCCTGTTCCTGCCGATGCCTTTATGATCGCAGTGCCTACGCCATTTTTTGATGATCTGTCGCCAGATTTGTCTTACGTTGAATCCGCAGTCAAGGCGATTGCGCCTGTGCTGCAAAAAGGTAATTTGGTGGTTCTGGAATCGACCAGTCCAGTTGGCACCACAGAATTAATGTGTAAATGGATTGCCGAAGTGCGTCCAGACTTAATTTTGCCAACAGATTCAAACACTCCTGACTTACACGTTGCTTATTGCCCTGAGCGTGTTTTACCAGGCAAAGTGGTGCAAGAACTGATTTCTAACGCTCGGATCATTGGCGGCTTATCGCCCGCATGTTCGGAAAAAGCCAAAGAATTATATTTAACTTTCGTGCAAGGCGAGTTGTTAGTGACTGACGCGCGCACTGCTGAAATGTCAAAATTAACCGAAAACGCCTTCCGTGATGTGAACATCGCATTTGCTAACGAATTATCGTTAATCTGCGACAAATTAAACATCAACGTTTGGGAGCTGATCCGGATGGCAAACCGCCACCCTCGCGTGAATATTCTGACACCTGGCGCTGGCGTCGGTGGACATTGTATCGCTGTTGACCCATGGTTTATCGTCCATTCTGCACCAGAGCAAGCTCGCTTGATCCGTGCCGCACGTGAAGTAAACGATTTTAAACCAGAATGGGTCCTGCAAAAAATCATGACGACGGTGGCAAACCACACATTAAACAAACCATCGGTGGCTTGTTTTGGTTTAGCGTTTAAGCCGGATATTGATGATTTGCGTGAGAGCCCAGCACTACACATCGTCAACAAACTGGCTGATGTTTACCAAGGTAAAGTGTTAGCGGTTGAACCTAACGTGGAAGAAACCAATAAACTGAATCCCAAAGCCGAGTTGGTGTCGCTAGAAGCAGGTTTAGCTGCGGATATCATTGTGATCCTGGTCAAACACAAAGCATTTGCCCAGTGCAATTTTGCGGGTAAAACCGTCATCAACGTCGTTGGTGAATATTAATTTCTCGCACTTCGATGTAACCAATTAAAAAGGCAGAAAATTCTGCCTTTTTTTATCCGCTTTAATATCAAGCTGAACTGCCTAGTGATGAGTGAGCAAATTTGCTATTAGCGAACACTGCGTGATAACTCACGAGTGTAACCTCTGACACTCAGAGCTACTAAAAATAGCACTGCCAATGCATTTGACCCCATAAAAATCCATGCTGCGGACTCTGGATTAAGCCCATGGTTTACCACCATGTAAGCAGCAGAGCCTAAGATTGCAACTACGGTGACACTAATTGCACGCCAGTGATTCAAACCAAGCGCAGTGATCCACACCTCAAAATAGGTTTTCAGTAAAGTTACCCATAAAGCACCGACCACTAAACTCGTTAACGTGGCAGTCTCAGTGGTGAGCGCCTCATTAAGCAGCCATGGATACAACCACGGACAGCTCACAATCAATAAAAAATAAGGCAAGGATAACAAAGGCAACGACCACAGCATATTTCGTAAAAACAAACTGCGCTTCGCCAAAATCGTTGGTTGCGCACTCAGTTTTGCTAATAATACTTGTGAAAATACCACTGGCAACAAAGTTACCGGCATAAACAATATAAAGGCTTTTCTAAACTGACCTAATTCTGTCAAGGTGCTAAATAATGCTAGGAAAATAAAAGGAATATTCGTCAAATAAATCGCGAACATATCATGCCAAGCGTAACTTAGACGCGCTTGCCAATTGCGCCAATGCCAAAGATCCGAGCAATCATCCGTAACCCGCCACCAGCTTGCAAATTCAGGCCAAAGCTTTTGAATACCAAAAGCCAAGGGCACCAAACTAATCAACAACAATAGCAGCAACACTGTCGCAGTATCATCGGTCCAGCCGAACCATATCAGGCCAACGAGCACCAACATCGCCACGCCATTAAATAACTGACTTTGGATCTCGGAAGCGAAATCTTGTCGGCCTTTTAAGTAACAAAACAATGCTTGATTTAATGCCCAGCTAGCGCCTATCAACAAACTCAGTAGCAACAACTCGAACGGCAACGCGTCGCCGCTAAGATGACTATAAAAGATGAGCCCAACCAACAACACTAGACTCACTAACACACTAATAATTAAGCTACTTAATAGATGGCGAATATTCTGTTGACTGGCCGCATGATGGATTAAATAAAAATTCACCCCAAAGGCAATCGTTGGAAAAAACAAATTGGCCAACATGTAAACAAAACTAAAAATCCCGAACTCAGTTTCCAGCATGTGCCGGGCTAACGCCAAGTTGAGCAACCAACGCGAGCCAAAATTAAGCCCTTGCGCCACGCTATTACTCATCATTTTTCGCAGAAAATCACGCTTCATGCCCAGACTCCCGCAAGGTGACAGTTAGATACAAAGCACCATTGAGCATGCCCCATGGGATCCATAACATGCCAGAGGTCAGCACATGCCCTGCCATTGAAGCAACAAGCAACAGCAGCGCGTTAACCGCCAAAATACCCGCAGCAAGACCAGCAGGCTGTTGCCGCCAACTCAGCCATGCCATCCGCAGATTACCAAGGAAAAACCAACAAAACCAAACAAGCCCTGGTAAACCAAACCAAATGGTAAGATCTGCGGGATCAATTTCAGTGAGCGGCTTGCCACTATAGAGATCCATCGCGGTATAACCGACCCCAAACAATTGATGCCAATCACTAAAATACAGTTCACTCAATCGCCAGTTTTCGGCAACAAACAAATCCCTTGATGAAAGCAATAAGCCAATCAAACCTTGCTGTTGATAGGTAAATCGCAACTTATCTGAAAGCGGTAAGAACTCTAACAATAATGGCAGTTGCCAAAGCGTTAACATTCCAACCAGAGCCAAAATGCCCAAAGCAATTTTCATTGGGTTGGCGAAACGTTGCCAATAGGCCAAAGATTGCAAAAACGGGATGACTAGCGCCAATAACAACACACCCGCCAGACCAGTTTTGGTCAGCATCGCTTTGCCGCAGAACAAACAACACACCAACACAACGGCAAACTTGATTTTACTTCGCGGCCAATGATAGGCCAATAAATAACCACTCAACACCAATAACAACGCAGATAGTTCGTTGGTTGCTTTAAAAAATCCCTTAGTTCCAAGATTCTGATCAGGTAGATAGTCATTAGGTTGATAGGCGGTGAAACCATAGCCAAACTGCCCGATCAGCAAATTCGCCAATACAATGAAAAATGCGCAGTGCAATACTTGATGCAAAGCTGCCCAAGCATAATTGGCTGCACGTAAACTGAGATGATAAAAATACATTGCCGCCAATACCGGCGATAACAGTTTCAGCACCATACTAACGTCGTAACTGAAACCTGCGGTCGCGCCGGTCAGCACTAGCGAATAAAACGGTCCTAATAACAACAATACTATCGAAATCGGCAGAAACCAAAGATTAGCATGACGTTGTTGCATTAGACTCAACAGCATCAGCGCTAATAGCACCGATTTATAGCCGATGGATAGCGGCAACCCCTGCCCCAATTGACTCAGCATAAAACCGTTTAGCGCATCAATGAGCAAATACCACTTGGCCATAAAAATAATGGCATGATCGAGTAAACTCACGCCAGTATGTGGCGTTGGGTTTACAAGTGCACTCACAGAAAGACTCGGCTGATTCATCGACGAATGACAACTGCAGCAATTAAACTTGCCAGAAGCGCTGACAATAATCCGGCAAAGACCGCCACAAACAAGGTCTTTTTCGCAGGTTCACTCACTAAAATCTCAGGAGTCCATGCGTGCGTTGGCCGATAAGCACCGGCTTGCCATAACGTTAATTGTGCTTGGTTTTTATCGAGTTGTGCTGCAAGTTCCGAACGTTCACCAACGGTAGAACTTTTCGCCAAGCTTTGTTGCAAGATGGCAACTTGCTCGGTGAGTTGCACAATGCCATGTTGCTGATAGCGGGCTTCGGCGGCGCGGATTAAAGCGGCTAACATCGCCTTAGCTAATGCCGGTTGCTCCGCACGGATTTGCACAAACAACATATTGCCACGGCGACGGTGTTCAAACTGCAACTGTTTACGCCATTGCTTAAAATTACTGGTGGCTTCAGTTTTACAAATCGCCGCATAATCTGCGCAAAATTGCGCATCTTGCCAGATTAATTGCCAAACATCCGGTTGTTCCAATAACATGCCAACCCGAGCCAATTCATCAATTTCCAAAGCCCCCAATAACAATTGGTTGCCCGGTTTGATTTGTTGGTAATCTGTAGCGAGGTGTTCAATCCGGCTTTTCGCCAGAGTGTATTGTGCTTTTGCAACTGCAAGCGGCGCTTGCTGGTTTACATAAATAGCACCGAGTAAAGCCCCCGCGGCGGCAGCAACTAAAAGCCAAAGCCAGCTGCGCTTGAGACAAAACAGTAAGTGGCTCGTCAGTTCAAGCTCTGGAGTGAACATATCTGCTGTTTTCATTTTGAACGGAAGATCCCTTTAACGCCTTTAGCCAATAATTCTTTGCGCCAGCGAATTAACCATTGCAAACGGTGTTTGAGGTAATAACGAACTTTACTTTCAACCAAACCATACCGGCATTGCGACAATAATTCTGAAAGCGTCATCGGTGTTTGCAGCATAGTTTGCCGATAAAACGCCTGATTTTGTAAATTACGTTCATTCATTAAGGGGCGATGTTTTTCCACAAACTGCGCCTGCGCATTAAGGCGCTTCGGTGAGGTGGTAATACGTCCAAGTTCATGTCCTACGTGCACGACGTAACTGGCTTCTCCCAAGCGCAGCGCTGGACCATAAGCCGCGACCATCCGCAGCCACATGTCATAATCTTGGAAAGCCGCTAAGGTTTCATCAAAACCGCCTTGGGCTAACATTCGACTCGTGCGGACTAACGCTTGATTGGACAAGCAATGCACATCTAACACTTCCGGCAAACGCACGACTTTACCCACCGGATAAAGCTGCTTGCGTACCGAACCGTAATCCCAAAAATAACTCGTGCACACACAAGAATATTGGTCGTCGTAAGCCGCCATCATGCTCGACAGTCGATTTGGCAAAAATTCATCATCATCGTCTAAGCCAGTGACAAACTCACCAGCTGCAGCTTTGATAGCCATGTTTCGCGCGGCACATGCACCACGGCCAATCTCTTGGCGGAACAATCGGATGCGTGGATGCTGCCCATATAAGTCGTTGAGCACCTGCCAAGTGTCATCTTGCGAACAATCGTCAACAATGAGTAACTCGACGTTGGGATAGTCTTGTGCCAGCACCGAATTCACCGCACGCTGCATCATTTGACTGCGATTAAACGTCGGCATATAAACGCTTATCAGCGGTTGCGCATTGGCCATACTGGCTGTTAAAGGTGCTGTCACTGCAATATTCTCATGTTCACTTCGTTATTGTTTTTTTGTGTTGTTTAAGCGTATTGATTACAACTTACCACGTAAATACAACCACAGATACTCAACCAAGTTCCACTGCCGTTTAATCCGGCTTGGTTGGTCGATTAACCGGTACGCCCATTCCAAATTTAACCGGCACCACAGATCAGGCGCACGTTTTACGTGGCCAGTGAACACATCGTAAGTGCCACCAACACCCATGAAATAGGCGTCGTTAATTTGTTGTTTTGCTTGTTCTATGAATAACTCTTGTTTTGGCGAGCCCATCGCGACTGTAACTATTTTGGCGCCACTGGCTTTTACCGTGGCAATAAGCGCTTCGGCATCTTTGAAATAGCCATCTTGCGTACCAACGACATTGACGCCGGCTGCTTGCAATTTCGCTTTGGTTTGCGCCAATACTTCAGGTTTGGCACCAATCAAAAACACTGGGACTTGTCTTGCCGCCGAGCGATACATGATGGCTTCCCATGTTTCACAGCCAGGCACCCGCTGAACGGGTCTGCCTAACTTTTTCTGCATGGCCTTAACCACACCCATCCCGTCGGCATAACGTAATTCAGCATTATTGAGCATCTGCCTTAACGCTGGGTCTTGTTGCGCCTTCATTACCTTTTCTGGGTTTATTGCAATGGCCGCCCCCGCAAAAACAGCACCATCATCGGGAATAATAAACTCAACAAGTTGCTGCATACTGGCAAACGCCATCACATCAATCCCGCCAACATTCACCACTTCAGGCTGTACTTTCTCTGTCATTCTATTGCTCACTATTTAATTGGGTTTTCAGGCATCCGAGCTAATTGCTGATATAACTCAGTAAGTTGCGCCGCGATTTTTTCGACAAAATATGGCGACGCACTGGTCCGACATGCCTGTTGAATGTGCTGGTACTCTGCCGTCGACATTCTTAATAACTGCTGAACTGTTTCCATCAAATCAGCTAATAGCGCAGCTTCGTCGTTTTGCGCAAAACAAAATCCATTTTGACCTTGGACAATTTGCGCTTTACTGCCATCGGTGACCGTGGCCAGTACCGGCGTATAACATGCCATGGCTTCGGTCATCACCAAACCGAACGATTCATTGCGCGATAAGCTCATTAAACACTTACTTTGCTCAAAATACGCTTTTAAACCTATGGGAGATTGTGACGACAATAATTGTAAATTCGTCACTCTAGCTGCGGCCGTCATCACGTCATGTTGCAAAGGTCCATGGCCTACCATGGCAAATTTTACCTCTGGCATGGCGGCCACTAATTTGAGCAAACGATCGACGCCTTTATTGTGATCGAGCGTGCCAACAAATAACACATCAATGGGCTTTTCCGCCAAGCTAAATTGCTGGCTGTCGGCAAAGGTAGGATGGATACCTGCGGGCAATATCAAACTTTGCACACTTTGGTCGTAAAACTTTTGTCGGAGTGATTCACTGGTAAATATAAAAAAACTCACCGCGGATGCTGCAAATTTGTAGAGTGTTGATTCTGGTTTATATAAATAAATATCGCTGCCATGGCAGGTCACCACGATTTTAACTTGGCGGTTGCGCAACAATTTATAGGTCCATGCCAACCAAATCGTTGGGTAATAATAATGCACATGCACAATATCGTAACTTTGACGCGATAAAACAAAACGCCAAATAAACTGCAACCACAGCACTGGATATTTCAACAGTCGGTTGAGTTTACTGTCGTTGTGCCAAGTCATGAAAAAATAGGCTGGATGCAACGCAGCTAAGGCATTGACTTGGTTAGTGACAAATTGCCCCTGAAATGGCGCACTGGCTTTGGGGCCCATGTTGGTGATAATCAATAACTTTTCAGACATGTAACCCAACGACCTTCCAATTGCCAATCTTAGGCGTGATCATACTGCGAAAATACCTGTTGTCACAACACTACTGACCAGGTAAATCCGGTATCGAGCATCGTCTAGACTTTTTAAGTTTTTTTATATCGCCGAACTAAGCTAAGAACTAAGCTCAAAAGTAAGCTAAGAACTCCCCTAAGAACTAAGCATAAGAACTATGCTCAGACAAAAATCACGCAAGATGCTGAATAAACCAGCAATTATGCAGCAGGAACCATAAGCACTAGATAGTAAGTCGTCGGAACATCACCTATAATCGCCAATCATCAAGAATAAAAATTATCATTACCTGCGGGTGCTTATGCGTGAACACATTGTGTTATTTGCTACAACTTTTCTCTTAACGCTTGCTGCGATTTTTATCCTTATCCCTGTAGCCAATAAAATTGGTTTGGTGGATAAGCCTCAAGGTCGTAAACAACATGTCGGCGCCATCCCGTTGATAGGTGGCATTTCAATTTTTACCGGTGTCGCCTTAACCCTGTCTTGGTTCGGCCTGCCAATGGATACGCATTGGTATTATCTGTTATGCGGCGGCACTATTGTAATTTTGGGTGTGTTCGACGACTTTCTCGATTTAAGTGTTAAGTTGCGTTTGTGCGCGCAAGTCATCATCGCTTTAGTCATGATGTATGGCTTGCAGTTGTACGTGAGCAACTTGGGGAACCTCGTGGGCACTGGCGATCTCAAACTTGGTTACCTCGGCATTCCATTTACTGTGGTCGCAGTGATTGCGGCCATCAATGCCTTTAATATGATTGATGGCATCGACGGTTTAGCGGGCATGTTAAGTGGCGTTAGTTTTGTCTCACTAACGCTGATGATGGGCGTTGGTGGCCAACTTGAGCATGCGGTGCTGCCGATGGTATTGGTATTTGCCATTATTCCTTATCTGCTGTTTAACCTAGATTTAGTCGGTAAAGGCAAAGGCAAAATCTTTATGGGTGACGCTGGCAGTATGCTAATTGGCCTGTCGGTTATTTGGCTGTTGATTGTTGGCTCGCAAAGCGACAGCGCTAGTTTTCGTCCTGTGACCGCGCTTTGGGTAATTGCCATTCCGCTAATGGATATGGTCGCCATCATGATCCGGCGGGTGCGAAAAGGTCAGTCGCCGTTTATGGCGGACCGTGAACACTTGCATCATATATTCCTGCGCCTTGGCCTTAATTCCCGACAATCGTTGGTGATTATCACTAGCCTTGCTTCCATGTTAGCGACCGTTGGCGTGGTGGGTGAATATTTAATGGTGCCGGATTTAGTGATGTTGCTATTGTTTTTGCTAATGTTTGCCATTTATTCGCTGTCGTTACAATACATTTGGCGGATCACCCGCTTCATCAAACGCTATAAAGCGAAACATCGTGCTAAATAAACTACGAAGATTCCTTGCTGCCCGCGCAGTCATCATGCTCACTGAGCGATTTTTTCGCTTAGGTGCAGGCGCTGTTATCACCTTTATGGTGGCGCGGATGCTGGGCGATGAAGCATTGGGAACTTATGGCATTGTGATGGTGTGGGCGGCGTTTCTCGCCCCGCTTAGCCATCTAGGTCTTAATAACTTAGTGCAAAAAATGGCGACTTCGACCGAAGATCCTGAGCAAAGTCGTCGCTATTTACAAACGGCGGTTTGGCTTAGACTGCTCGCTGGTGGCTTTTTTGCTGTAGCCATGATCAGTGGCTTTATGTGGTTTTATCCGCATTATTTTTCGCAAGGCCCTTGGCAAATCGCGACATTGTTTGTGTTGCAAAGCTTCACAGCGATGATCGTCTACGAATATGACCAGAATTATCGAGGCCATTTTCGCGCGGTAGCGATTAGCAAAGTTGTGATTAGCTTCTTCACGTTGCTCGCTCGAGTGATCCTGCTTATTCAAGGCGCTAGCATCGACATGATGCTCCTCATCGTCGGCATCGAATTTGCCCTCACCGGTGTTTTACAATATTACTGGTCCCGCCGCTATGCGCCGAACGAGCCATCACTAAGTTGGCAATATTTCGATTGGGCTGCTGGTAAAGAGATGTTGCGCCGCTCAAGTTGGCTTTGGACCTCCGCCATTGTCTCGGTCATTTATCTGAAAATTGACAGTGTCATGATTGAAAGCATGATTGGGATTGCAGCCACCGGTCAATACACCGCTGTCGCGCGGATTTCTGAACTTTGGTATGTGATCCCCGTCACTCTCGCGGCACGTTATTACCCCGACTTACTGAAAACCTTCAACCGCAGTTGGCCGGAGTATTTACTTATGCTGCGCAAACACTGCTGGCGGTTTTTAGCCATGGCGGTGGTGATTTCAGTACTGATGACTATCAGTGCCAAATGGATCATGTTGTATGCCTATGGTGAACGTTTTGTCGGTTCAACCACAGTATTGCAAATTCATGTTTGGGCGGGTTGCTTTGTGTTTTTACGAGCGCTGATCAGCCAACATTTAATTATTACCGGCAATGAGCCACTCAGTATGCTGAGTCATGGCGTTGGTGCGATTTTAAATGTGCTACTCAACTGGTGGTGGATCCCATTATACGGAATAGAAGGCGCCGCCTGGGCTACCTTGGTGTCTTATGCTTATGCTTCAGTCTTTTTTATCTTTTTTGCCGGAACTACTCGTCGACATTTTGTCGAACTGATGAAGGTTCGCGCTACTGCGCCATAAAAATTGCAACTCAATGGTGAATAATGAAAAAGCTCATACATCGCTTTTATGCTTGGCTGGACGCTCGCTTGCTGCCAATCGCTGCGCACAATCGACTATTGGCCAACTGTTACTACGCACTATTTAATCCACATTTTCGTCGAGAACAATTAGCAACGGTAGCTGGCCGGAATCATTACCGTTTATACGAAGCCAGTTGCCAAATCGCCAGCGTGATTTTACGCCGCAACCTGCATCGGCTGGAAAAAGGCTTAAGTATGCCGGTACGTAAACCATTGTTTGCTTTAGATTATATTGACGAAACTTTAAGCGCATTACAAAATTATTTAAGCCAAGCGGATGTGATTGACCCGGCGTTATTAACCTACTGTCACGATGTTATGCAACAATACTTTGCGCAAACCACTTGGCCTGAACAGGCGAGCCAGCCACAATTGTTTGCGAGGCTGCAAACGGCTGTCCAAGCGCGTCTCCAACAACTTAGCACTGCATCATCAGGCATTACAGGTCGTGCGGCGCCAAAAGCCTATGGCACCCGACCTCGCGCGGCGATAAGTTACCCCGAATTTCTGACGCTCTGTCAGCAACGCTGCTCGACCCGAACTTTTCTGGCCAAACCTGTCGAGCCAAGTGTATTAGAGTTAGCGGTCAATGCAGCGGCACAAGCCCCGAGCGCCTGTAACCGCCAACCGTTTCGATATGTTGCGGCACTTGCTGAGCCCATGCTTGGCCAACTTGCGTCCCTGCCAATGGGAACTGTCGGTTATGCCAGTAACATCCCAGCCATACTGGCCGTGGTTGGTGATTTAAGTGCTTATCCCTATGAGCGGGATCGCCACGTGATTTACATCGATGCCAGTCTCGCCAATATGCAGCTGATGCTTGCCTTGGAAACGATGGGACTGGCCTCTTGTTCTATTAATTGGCCTGACATCGAAAACTACGAGCAAAAAATAGCGACGCTACTGAAGTTACAACCCTTCGAGCGCGTAGTGATGCTAATAGCAGTTGGTTACCCAGATCCCGATGGACTAATACCACATTCCGAGAAAAAGTCGGCCGCAGAGCTTATCCAATATGTCTAAACCGTTGTTTATTGAAATTAAAGGCGTGCAATTTCGCAATAAAGGCGCCTATTTGATGCTGCTAGCGACTCTGCAAGGCCTTCGTGATTTAGATCAGCCATTTCAATTGGTGCTATCACCCGGCCCTAACTTACCTTATCTCGAACGCGCTAAATTAGGCGCTTGGCAAAAATTATCTTTTCGCCGTAACGGCATTGATTTAACGCCTTGGTTTGGCAAATTCCCTACCGCACTTCGCCAGTTTTGCAAACGTTATGGCTTAGTCACTGAAGCCGATGTCGATGTCGTGTTGGAGGCCTCTGGTTTTGCCTATGGCGATCAATGGCCGCTGCCATTTTTACAAAACACTGCACGCGAAGTTGTCCGTTATCATAAAGCAGGAAAACCTTTTATTTTCATGCCCCAAGCTTTTGGACCTTTTACCACGCCTGCAAGTCGTCAGGCGATGGCTGATATCATCAAGCACGCCACCGCAATTTTTGTGCGGGATGAAATATCACTCGCACATCTTCGCCAGTGTCAGCCCAATCTGCCTGCCCATGTGCAACGCGCAGTCGATTTTACCATCGGTTTAAAAGTAGCAGCCGCTGCACAGCCAACTTCGCGTTATGCAGTGCTCATTCCCAATCATAAAGTGATCTCAAAGTCTAATTCTGCTGAGGCAAGTCGCCTGTACCAAAATTATTTGGATGCCTTTGCCAAAGCGGCGGATCACTTAACACAGCAAGGCTTGGCAGTGGTTTTGGTGAATCATGAAGGGGTGGAAGATGCTGAACTTTGCGAAAAAATCGCCGCAATAGCCGCCTGTAGTATTGTGCAAATCGAAGATCCATTCGCACTAAAACAATTCATCGGCCAAGCGGAACTGGTCATCAGCTCCAGATTCCATGGGGCTATTAACGCACTTAGCCAAGGCGTTCCTTGTATTGCGACCAGCTGGAGCCATAAATATCAACAGATGATGGCGGATTTTGGTGTCGGCGATTATTGCATCGAGCAATTAACTGCAGAGGTGCTGATTGCCAAAATTGCACAATTACAGGCCGAACGTGCGGTGATTTTGCCGGAAATTATCAAAAATTCGGCACGTTTAGCCCAACAAAATTCCGACATGTGGCAACAGCTTGCTCTGGTGTTAACGAAAACAAGCTAAGCCTGCAAGCCCAACCCACAAACTCAACCAGCACAAAGTAGCTCACATCACTCATAATGAAAACTGCCGACTCGGATGGTCGGCAGTTTAGATGTAACCTTGACACAGTATGCAAGCGTCGCAGGGTTAAGTGGGTAAATCCCAGTTCACCCAGCCTTGTTGCCAAGTTAATAAAATTAACCCGCCAAACGCAATTCGATACCATGCAAAAATTTCATAACTATGTTTTGCAACAAACTTCACCAAAGTGCGCACAGCAATCAGCGCGGTAATAAATGCAGTGACAAAACCCACTGCAAACATCGGTAAATCGGCACTACTTAATACATCTCGATGTTTAAACAAATCATAAAATGTGGCAGCAAACATAGTTGGTACCGCAAGGAAGAATGAAAACTCAGCGGCAACTTTGCGATCAAGGCCAATAAATAAGCCGCCAATAATGGTCGAACCGGAACGAGAAGTACCAGGGATCATTGATACCACTTGGAAGCAGCCAATTTTCAGCGCATCGCGCCAGCTAATATCATCAACTTCCGTGACTCTCACCTGATGTGCCCGACGCTCAGCCCACAAAATAACCAGACCACCCAGGATTAACATCACTGCGACAGTTAACGGGTTAAACAAATACAGCTTAATGATATTAATAAACAATAAACCAATAATCGCTGCGGGCAGAAAAGCCACGATTAAATTCAAAATGAATCTTTGTGCTTTGCTGTCACTGAACATGCCTGTGGTCACGTCGATAAACCGACGACGGTATTCGAAAACAATGGCTAAAATAGCACCCAACTGAATAGCAATTTCAAACACTTTGCCTTTGTTTTCAAAACCGATTAAATCACCGACGACAATTAAATGTCCTGTACTTGAAATAGGTAAAAACTCAGTTAACCCTTCCACAATGCCCATGATAAAGGCTTTAAACAATAACAACCAATCCATTTCAGTATCCAACTACGCTAAAAAGTCGTTTATTATCTGGTGTTTTCTGCATCCCTGCAAAGCCTTTTCGCGCGCAAGCGCACGAACCGCTGACACCTTGTTGTCGCCTCACTACAAACGTAAACCGCCGCGTCGCTCAGTGGGTTGCAGCATCGCCCGATACATCACCCGTAAATCGCTCGCGACTAAGGTAAAACGCTGAGCTGCACGGGTAATGCCGGTGTAGAGTAATTCTCTCGTTAACACCGGATTGATAAGATCAGGCAAAATCAATGCGGCATGGCTAAATTCCGATCCTTGCGATTTATGCACCGTCATGGCAAATACGGTTTCAAGTGCAGGTAAACGACTGGGTAAAAACCAGCGGATCCCCTCTGCGCTGGCAAAGGCGACTTTTAACAACTCACGGCCGCCTTCGCTCACACTGACACAAATACCAATATCACCATTCATTAGGCCGGTACTGTAATCATTTTGCGAAATCATCACTGGTCGGCCAGCATACCAAGCCTCTTGTCGCGCAATGAGCCGGTGCTGACGTAACAGTTGTTCGATTTGCTGGTTGATGTGTTCAACGCCAAATGGACCTTGACGCACTGCACAGAGAATTTGGAATTGTCCCAGCAGCGCTAACAGAGCTGTGGCTTGCTCGTCGGCACTATGCAGGGGGTGTTGCAACTGGTGAAATAACGGCCACAAGCCTTGCTGCAAAGATCCGAGCACTAATTCGGTTAGCCAACGTGGCTGTTGCAAAGGCGAGAGATAAGCCAAGGCCTGCGCCGACTCAGACACTTCTAGAGGAGCTGTGCTAGGATCTGGTGAATGCATAGCGGCAAACAACTGTTGTACTTGGCGTTCATTGCCGGCATTTACTGCGGCAGCGAGTTGACCTATAGCGCTGGTTGCCGCAAATCGATGACTGGTGCGAAGCATCACAATATGTTGTTCCAAAGCCCCCGCATTTGGCTGGACAAAAGTCGCAGGTATGGCCTGTCCTGAAAGTGCGGTCAATCGAGCCGCAGTATCCTCACTATAGCCGCCAAATTGCGCTTCTTTACAGAGCTCGCCAAGGATAGCTCCGGCTTCAACCGATGCCAATTGATCCTTATCGCCAAGTAAAATCAACCTTGCATGGGCTGGTAACGCCTGTAATAAAGCAGACATTAGCTCAACATCAACCATTGAAGCTTCATCAACGACTAGCACATCAAGGGGCAATGGTCGGCCTTGATGGTGACGATAAGCTTGACGGCCCGGCACAGTGCCCAACAAACGATGGATCGTTTGCGCTTGCAGTTGCACGCTTTGCCAAGGCAATCCAACAAGATCAGCCCGACCACTTAACTTGGCAATAGTGCCAGCAATAGACTGAGTCAATCGCGCTGCGGCTTTGCCAGTGGGCGCAGCAAGCTCAATATGAATAGGTTTATCACCCGCCAGCTGCTGTAATAACAGCAGTAATTTAACCACAGTCGTGGTTTTGCCAGTACCCGGACCGCCAGTGATCACCGCGAAACTGCTCGTTGTGGCTAAAGCGCAAGCGATTCGCTGCCAATCTGGTTTGGCCTCGCTATCGGCAAAAAGTATATCAAGTGTTGTTTGCACTTGTTGTTGCTCAATACCTGCTCGGCCAAGAGCGATGGCTTGCTGCAGACGCTTAGCATCTTGCACTTGGCAATGGGCAATGAAGGCTTTGATTTGTTGCTCGTAACGCCAGTATCTTTGCAAGTACAGTCGCGTTCCAGCAAGCACAAAAGGAGTCGACTGAATGCCATGCTCCTGCGCCTCAGGAACAGTATTCCTAGTATCGGTATCCACGGTGTCGACATCTACGGCATCGGCATTACGAATTAACTGCGGGTAATTTAGCAATAATTGTCGAACGCTTTCGAGCGATTGCTTCGCCACAAACTTTTCCAGTTCGCCAAGTGGCCGACCATAGCGACTGCTGGCAGGCAATAAAGCGGCCGGTGAATCAATGGCGAGCGCTAAATCAAGGCATAGATGTCCCTGCGCTAATTGGGCGCTGGCGAGCGCCAACCAAGGCCATAGCATCGGAGCTGTCGTCGCAACCGAGTGAGTTTGCTGCTGACAAAATTGTACCAAGGCCAAATCTAACGAGCGAATAATGGCTAACTGCTGCCAAGCAACCAACATTGGCTGACTTGGCGCGGCCAAAGAGGACGTGTCGTACTGTGATACAGAGGCCACGTTCGTTGGCTTTTGATTGTTACCGACTGGCACGACTTAAGCTCCTCGTTCGCCAGACAGGCTAGATACCTGCCCTTTAAATAAATTATCCAACGCCGTAATGAGCGCAATAGGCAAATCTACCAGCAATACCCCATTATTTTTCTTGGCGCTACCGCGTAAAAACCAATAGACCGCGGGGCCAAGATGCAGCTCAGGTTGATAATCGGCTTTGCGGCTACGCAACAATCGATGCATGGCCAGTCCATAACAGGCAGCTTGCAAATCGTAGCGTTTAGCGAGCATCAATTCGACCAGTTCAGCGTCGGAATATCGGCCTGATGGCAGGTAATTACTTTTATAATCAGCCACGTAATATTTACCATCTTGCAAAAAGCTTAAATCGATAAAGCCTTTGAGCATGCCATTGACCAGCCGATGATCAAGTTCCGGCCGTGCCATTCCTGGCCATAAATATTTCAGCAATAAGGCATCTAGTTGACGGGTCGAGACTGCATCTGCGCTGATCCAAAACTCTAACTCTACCTTCGTTTGCCGAAAGGTCATGAGCGATGAGTGGTCGGCTAATAACGGTACCGACAGCAATGTTACTAACCACGTCCACATTGGGGCAACAGCTTCTTCAGCACTTTGGAAGATCGGCCTTTCGCCAAGTTCAGAGCGCAGAAATCGCCGCTGCCAACCTTCGGGGGTTTGCCAAATAAGATGGAGCGCCGAGAGAGTCTCGATTAAATGCGCTCGCCATAATTCTGGTTGTTTGCCGATCAGAGCAAAACCTTGTTCGCCTGCCCATTCCAGCTCGCCATGTAATAAAGTCCCCGCAGCGGCACCGCGAATGAAATCTTCTGAGAATTCTAGTGCCTGGGTAATTTCAGACCATTCCTGCGGTTCACTCGCCAACTCTTGATAGAGCTCACCGCCTTTATGCTCAGAGTTCTCGACACCGCTGGCTATCGCACTATAACTTGCAGTCCACCAAGTCATGCGCTGACGGGCAGGCATTACGGCGTAATCAGCAAGTGCTTGCTGACTGGAGCGGTCAATAAAATTCACCGCAGGCGTGGTTAAATCAGCTGCTTTTAACTCAACTTTTGGCCAATCAGCAGTCGACAACCACATTTCCAGCTGTGCCGCGAGATATTCAGGGCTTAACATGCCATCATCAGCAATCAAATAGCCAATCGCACTTTGCTCTTTTTGCGGCGCAAGTCCAAGCCAACAATAGTGTTGCGCGCGGGTCATGGCGACATACAGTTTGCGCAGATCTTCGGCCAGTCGCTGCTCCGCGGCAAGCGCAAATGTGCGCTCATCAAGACTATGCGCAAAATGATAATTGCCATCTTCATAATAACGATAGGGCAACTTTTTCGCGTCAAGTTCACGAGCGGCGGCAATAAAAGGCAAAAAGACCATCGGATATTCTAAGCCTTTTGATTTATGAATGGTCACCACTCGCACTAAGGCTTCGTCACTTTCTAACTGCAATTTCACTGCATCGGCTTCAATATTACCCACGCCACTGCGTTGCTCGGCAAAATAGCGTAACAGTGCTCGCTCGCCATCCAATAACCGGCTGGCTTGTTGTAAAAGCCCAGCTAAATGCAATAAATCAGTCAAGCGTCGCTCGGCATCGGCATATTGCGCCAAATGTTCCGCCACTTGGAAATCACTCATTAAGCGTCGAACTAAAGGCAAGACACCCGACTTTTGCCACAACAAATGATATTGCATGAACAACTCAAGTTGCTGTTCCATAAACCATTCATCATCTTGCAGCCGCGCCAACATGGCATAGCTCCAGTGCATACTGTTACTTGCGAGTGCTGAGCGCACTTTCAGCTGATTTCGCGGCTCAGCGCAGGCGTCAAGCCACAACCACAAATCATGTGCCATCGGGCTGTCGTACACCGAACCTTTATCTGACAAATACACACTACGAATTTTGCAGGCGGCAAGCGCTTTACGGATCGCATCGGCTTCTTGTTGATTATTCACGAGCACCGCAATATCGCGTGGCTGCAAGCCTACTTGCTGCTCTGCTCGGTAAAACCCACATTCACCGATTTGACCAGCTTGTAACATCTGCGATATTTCTGCAGCGCAGACACTGGCCATTTGCGCCAAATAACTCGCTTTGGCTAAGGGTTTGCCATCCGTGGTTATATAGCGGATCGCTAAAGCGGGTAACGGCGTTTGCCACTGCAAGACTTGCGTACGACCTTTCGCTTGTACCGCTGAAAAACTAAGATCTGTTGCCGCGCCGCGAAATAAAAAAGCGCCACGGCCACTTTCACGAAGTTCAGCTTTGCTAAACATGCAGTTGACCGCCTGCACCATGTCATGCGTGGAGCGAAAGTTGGTATCAAGCCCATAATGATGGCCTTCGGTTTTAAGCTTTGCTTGCAGATAGGTATAAATGTCAGCGCCGCGAAAGCCATAAATCGCCTGTTTCGGATCGCCAATGAGCAAAATACCGGTATCAGTCCGCTGAGCGGCAAGTTGGTAAATTCGGTCGAAAATAGCAAATTGAATCGGATCAGTGTCTTGGAACTCATCAATCAGCGCAAATGGGAATTGTTGACGAATTCGTTCCGCTAATATTTCGCCATTGGGTTGCGTTAACGCCCGTTGGAGTCCACTGAGTAAATCATCAAACCCCATCACGCCGAGTTGTTGCTTTTGCGCTTCAAATCGCTGCTGACACCAAGCTAAGGCATGCAAACGGATCCCTTGCATGGCATCAGGTAATGCGGCAATGGCTGCAGGTAAATTGGCAATCGCTTGCAAAATCGGATGATTTGGCACTTGCCCTTTCCACGCCTCGGCCATGCCCAGAGGCGTTAAGCGCTGTAAACCTGCACCGAGTTCTGGCATCAATAAATCTGGGCTATCGCGCCATAAGCGTAAGGCTGCCAACCAACGGCTGACATAATCGGCGCGAAGCTTAGTATTTTGTGTTAGGCCGGCCGCGCGGCCATCGGCTATCAGTTGTTCAAGTTCATCAATCCATTGAGAAAATGGTTGTTTCAAATCCGCAAGCGCTTGTTGTTTTTCCGCAATCTCCGCCTGCAACAACCGTAATGGCAGTTCAGTTTTATCGGATGCGGCTTGCCCCCACAACGGCTGCAAGCGCTGCATTAAATGCACGGGATCTGCCACTTTCTGACTAAATAAACGGTATTCCTGCAATGGCAACGGGTAAATAAAACAGCGCCAATAATCTTCTATCACTTGTAATAACAAGGCTGATAAGTCGGTGTTTAATTGCAAATCAAAGGCTGCGCCACTATCAAAGGCATGTTCCGTCAACATGCGATTGCACCAGCCATGGATGGTAGATATAGCCGCATCGTCCATCCATTGTGCTGCTAAAGCTAATTGCTGTGCACAGCTTGGCCATTGCTCTGGTGGAAATGCCGCCGCCAGTTGTTGCAAGAAGTCATCGGCGTCTTGGTATGGCGTATGAAAATAACGTGCAGCGTCGGCAAGGCGTGCGCGAATGCGCCCCTTGAGCTCACTGGTGGCCGCTTCCGTAAAAGTGACCACTAAAATTTGCGGCGGTAGCATGGGCGTTGCTTGCGGGTGGCCGAGCACTAAACGAAGGTAAAGTGCGGCAATAGTATAAGTTTTCCCCGTCCCTGCACTGGCTTCAATCAAGGCACTGCCAGCCAGAGGTAAATTAAGCAAATCAAGCGTTTGCATCGAAGTACTCCCCGCCATTGACATCATCTAACACGGCTTGGTAAAACGCGACTGGCAATTCAGTGGCCTCGGCTTGTTGCCATAAACTGGCAAAATCGGCGAAAGCGCGCGCAAGGTAAGGATCATAATCGACTAACCCCTGATGAAAACCATCCCCTTCAAATCGACTCTGCAGTTTTGGTCGTTTTTTTTCATCATCGCCTGCAAGCTGCAGCCAAAGTCCGGCCAAGCTAATTTCTACGGGCAATGGCGCGGCACTGGCCTTCAGCGCAAGTGTCAGCAGTGTCGCTAAACGCTGTTGCGCATCAGTTGCGGTCACTGCTTTGAACTTGAGTAAGCCATCGGACGCAATCAACCACTGACCGATAGGTTGGCCCGCGGCGCAACTCAGTTGCTGTGCGAGCCATGGTTTGAGCAGTGGCTTCAATTGCCAGATTTTATCTTTTTTCAGCGGAGCTAAACTCCAATGCAACTGTAACGCTTTGCCCTGCGTGTCTTGCCTGACACCGGAAAACCAATCGCTGATCTGGCCAAATGCCAGATAACATAAGCCGTCATCGGCGAGAGCTGTAGTTTGCGCTAAGGCCGCACGGTACTGCTCTAATTGCGGCGTAATGGCCCCCAGAAATGCTTCTGCTTGCAGCTTACCGGCAGCGCCAAAGGCCAAACGATCTTCGAGCTGCAATAAATGCAACGCTTGCTTTAGATAGACCTTCGCATCAGCACCTTCACGCAAGGCCCGCGTGACGCCTTCGCTCAGTTGCTGTTGAATGTGCCACTGAGTTAATTTGTCTTGATTAAAATCTTCGGCGTCAGGGCTTGTTTCATCAAGCGTTTGTAAACTCACCTTTAAGCGCTGGCGAAAGAAAAACTTCACTGGCTCACGCATAAAATCGGTTAATTGCGTTAAATCCCACTGCCGTATTGCCGCTTCGCCAAGGGTTACAGTTTCCGTGGCCCCCCTTTGAGCTGGGTTAGTCTGTGGAATTTGTTGATGCAAGCTACGCCATTCATGTTGATAACTGCTAAGACGAGGATCTTGCAAGTAACGCTTGGAAAACGCCTGTAGCGGATGTGTCACGGTGATAGCGGCTAATAAATCATCACTCTTGGCATGGCTCCAGACGTGTTGCAGGTGATCACGCAACTGCGCTACTAACACTGAAGGCTCCCGCTCTGTATTGTCATGGATCGAATGGCCAATCCAGCTCACACGTAACCGCTGGCGTGCTGAGAGTAGCGCCTCCAAAAATAAATAACGGTCATCATCGCGTCGTGCTCGGTCGCCGGGTCGATAGCTTTGCCCCATTAAATCAAAATCTTGCCGACGACTTTGCCGCGGGAAAGCACCATCTTGCATCCCCAGCAGTTGTATTTGCGCAAATGGAATGGCTCGCATTGGCATTAAAGTCGCAAAATTGACCGCTCCCGCCAAAAATTTTTGCTGCAAACTTTGCTCGTTAAAACCATCAAGCCAAGCTCCTGCCACCACAGAAAGTGCCACCGGCTGCGAGAAATCGGCGTCGTTGCAACAACTTAGCCACTCTGAAAGCGCCTGACGCAAACGTTGTAACAAGGCAAGTTCTTGCTCATTACTGGCAACAAACCACAGATCCAGCCAAGTCAGTAAACGTTGTTGCCACTGTTCGGGCGTTTGTAGCTCGGCACTCTCTAACCAACAGACTTCAAGTTGTTGGCAGACCAGCGCAAATTGCCCAGCAATTTCTGCGGATAAGCCCGAAACATCGGTCAATGGCACAATATCCAACCAAGGCGCTGCTTCGCCAAGCGCATACCCCGCCAGCATCCGCGCTAAACCTGCAAACAAACTATGGTTATCAAAATGCACCGAGATCCCTAAACTTTCTCGCTGCTTAGCATGCAACCCCCAGCGCACATTGGCTTGATTTAACCAGCCGGTTAACGTCTGTAACGCCCCATCATCTAAAGCAAATCGGGCTGCAACTGCGGGCACTTGCAGCAAGTCTAGGATCTCACTAATGCCAAATCGTTGCTGGCGAACACACAATAAATATTGCAATGCTTGGAGCACAGGCTCTTGTTGTAATGCCGCCTGGTCGGCGATGGTGTAAGGGATATAACGACTATCGTCGCGACTGATACGACCAAACACCGCATGGATTGCTGCTGCATAATCGTTGATGTCTGGGACCATGACCATAAAATCACTAAAACTGAGCGCGGGGTTTGTAGCTAACTGCTGCAAAATATCATCATGCAAGATCTCAATTTCACGTAAGACACTGTGCGCCTTCGCAAAGCACAGACTGTGATCGGTTGCAGCCACTAATGGCCATTGTCCTTGACTGCCGGCGGTTAAATCAAAAATGTCATGTTGCAACTGCCCAAGCAGATGACTGGTATCAGGTGGTGTGAATAGATCGATCCGTTCGCCAACAAATAAGGCTTTATACGACGTCGTTTGATCAAATTGGTCGAGCAATCGAATGTAATCTCGCCCTTGTTTGCCCCATGCCGCCAACAATGGATGTGAATCATTATTCGACAAAGGGGCCAACGCCAACTTATGTGGCTGGCGCTGTTGCTGCGCCCGAAACAAATCTTTGTCAGCAATAATATCAGCCCAATAATGCTGACAAGGGTTATGCACGGCTAACAATATCTGGGTATATGGGGCGATAGCCGCTAATGCTTCTAAACTTTGCTGGGGTAAGCTTGAGATCCCAAATAAGATCACTCGACGCGGTAACTGCAACGGCCGCTGTTCAAGGCTATACTGCGCGGCCTGTTGCAAAAAATCTTGATGAAGCTGCGCTCGGCTAAACTCAGCGCCAGCGCCCGCTAAATCTGCAAGTACTGCCTGCCATAGCAGTGCTTGCCAACGCTGCTCTGTCGGCAGCACGCTAATTGCGCCATTGGCATCACGCAGCTGCAACAGACCACAAGCCCAATCCTGTAACCAATCAGCGCGGTAAACTTGATATTGGTCATAGAGATCGGCCAGCTTTAAAGCCAACTGATCGGCTTTTTTGCAGTCGATGTCATGCTGTAAATATTGCGCGAGGGCATTAAATTCGGTGCTTTGGCACAATTGCGGTAACAACCGCAGCAAGCGCCAACGTAATCGGTCTTTATCAAACACTGAGGTTTGCGGAATTTCCGCATCTGGCATAACCAAGCGGTATAACTGCCAGATAAAACGCCCTGGCATTTGCAAACTCAAGCCACTGGCAATGCCAAGACCACCTTGTAACATATCAGTCTCATTGACATCCGCGGCCAAGGCAAGTTTGAGCCACTGGGCGATGCCATTACTTTGCACGAGCACTGTTTCGGTTTCAAATACATCCAGTGGATAAGCCCGTAACCATTGCACAATCAGTGCGCGTAGCTGTTCCGGTTGATTGGCATGCACGACCAGAAAGCCCGGCGCTAATGGCCGAGCTTGGTTTTGTTCAAATCCCAATTGTATTCCTTGTTTGCAAACTTAAGTCAGCACCACGCGATTTCGACCGGCAGCTTTGGCTTGATACAATGCAGCATCTGCTCGGCTGATGACTTCTTTAATTTCTTCCTGACGTCCTGCTTGGGTAACGCCAATACTGATAGTGATATGGAGCGCGGGATAAGGGACATAGGTCAAGGCTGCAACAGCACAACGCAGCCGCTCGGCAACTTCGTGGGCACTATGGGCATTGGTATCAGGTAATACCAATAAAAACTCCTCACCACCACTTCGCCCTAGTTTATCCACATGGCGCAGCACCGATTGCATAGCTTGCGCCACTGCAACTAGCACATCGTCCCCTGCTTCATGGCCATAGGTGTCGTTACACTGCTTAAAGTGGTCAATATCGACCAACAACAAACTCCAGTTGTTATGCTCATGTTGCGCACTATTGCGGGTTTGTTCGGCGTATAACAAAATACTGCGGCGATTGGCTACTTGGGTGAGCTCATCAGTCATTGCCAGAAGCTGTAAGCGACGATTACGTTTAATTTGGGAAATCGCATACAAAAGCGCAATAAGGGCAAGCACCACAAATAAAGCAATCGCAATATACTGCCAACGTTGGGCCGATTCTAAGGTAGCAACCTGCTGCTCTGAGAGCAGATTCTCGGCAACCAATTGATCATTTTTGCGACTTTGCAGTTCCGAATCGAATTGGTAACGTAATAAGGCTTCCCGCTGTTGTTTGAGTTGCGAGTTTAGCTGTTCTTCAATAGAATCCGCATAGCTTAGATGTTGATAAGCCGATTCAAACTGATTATTTTTTGCTTGCGCCCTTGCCCATGCCCGTTGTAACCGCAACATATAACGCGGATTGTCTTCCTGTTTTAACAATATTTCTGCTTTTTGAAACAACGGAGCGGCACTGGCATGTTGGCCAGTCTCAGCAAGTGCTTCGGCTTTTAGTAAAAAGAATAAATCTTCGTTATAGAGTGAAAACTCTGGATTATTCAGACGAAAAGCGGCAATTTGTGCGTCGATTTTGCCAGCGAGTTCTAAACTTTCGGCATACTTTTGTTCGAGATTAATCACCCACATCCGGTCCACTAACACTCCAAGAGCATAAGTTTGTTCACCAAGATTGGCGTAGATTTGCTGTACTTCAATTAATAACTGACGAGCCCCTGCGGTGTTGCCTAGCTCTGCGTACACAAAAGCTTTTTGCTGAAGAATATATGCAGTGCGGGATTTATCATTTGGCTGGGCATAATCCCGTTCGCTAATCGATAAATACTCTAAAGCTTTATCAAACTCGCCCATTCGACGATAAGCTGTTGCGATAGATTCAAGCGTTAAATTAATGCCTGCAATGTGACCGATTTTGGCGTAAAAATCATAAGCACGAAACAACAACATCAATGCATCAGCATGTTGTCCGCGCGTGGAATGGACTTCGGCCATTTGTAACAAGGCTTGTGCCTGAGATTTGGTATCTTCGCTTTTATTAGCCAGAGCAATCGCTTGTTGCAGATCGGCGCTCTGCCCCGCCAAACTACCTTGATAAGAGCGATGCAAAGCGCGACATTGTAAGTACTGACTTAAGTATGAGTAATTGTCGCTCAGACGGGGATCGTTGATATAGCGATCGGCAAAAGCAATGCCCTGCTCTGGTTTATCTGAAAATAACCAAAGGCATCTTTCAATATCCATCCGGCTTTGTCGGATAAAGTCATCGGGAGGTAATTGCTGCTGCAATTGCTGCAGCAATAATTCAGCAGAGACACGGTCGTACAGCACGACGTCGCCTTTGTCGAGTTGCGCTATCAGCGCATCAAAACGCTGAACATCGGCGCAGGCGCTATAACTCAACACGCCAAAGATGAATAAGGTCAAGAATTTACAGACACGTATACCCAAACAACTTGAAGATGCTTTTTTTGCGGGAGATAAACGGGCTTGAGGCAAGGCAGCGTTTGGAAGCTTTGGTGGTTCCAAAGCGACAAGCGCTAACGCGGCATCAAGGGCTTTTAGCCCCGTCCGCAGGAAGCGGCTGCGCCGTGCTGTATTGGTTTTTCCAAAGCAGCTCTGAACGAATATCTTCAAGTTGTTTGGGTATATACCCAAACAACTTGAAGATGCGTTTTCAGCGGGAGATAAAAGGGCTTGCGGCAAGGCAGCGTTTGGAAGCTTTGGTGGTTCCAAAGCGACAAGCGCTAACGCGGCATCAAGGGCTTTTAGCCCCGTCCGCAGGAAGCGGCTGCGCCGTGCTGTATTGGTTTTTCCAAAACAGCTCTGAACGAGTATCTTCAGGTTGTTTGGGTATATACCCGCTACCTTCATCCAAAGTCCTTAATCTAATTGACGATAACCTTCCGGATTTTGTCGCTGCCAACGCCAAGCATCACCCACCATATCAACGAGTGTGTATCGCGTTTGCCAACCGAGTAATTCACGTGCTTTGCTTGCATCTGCATAACAAACTGCCACATCACCTGGACGTCGGTCAACAATTTGGTACGGAACAGCAACGCCATTGACTTCACTAAATGCTTTGACCATGTCGAGCACGCTATAACCCTGACCTGTCCCCAGATTAAACGCTTCAATGCCTTGATGTTTTTCTAAATACCGTAACGCTTGCAAATGTCCGTTGGCGAGGTCCATAACGTGGATATAATCACGCACCCCAGTGCCGTCTGGTGTTGAATAATCATTACCAAATACTTGCAATTGCGCACGTTTACCCACAGCAACTTGGCTAATAAACGGCATCAAATTATTAGGGATCCCATTGGGATCCTCGCCAATCAAACCACTTTCATGAGCACCAACGGGGTTAAAATATCGTAATAGCGCAACGCGCCAAGACGGATCTGCCGTAACTAAATCCTGCAAAATATACTCAATCATCAACTTACTTTGCCCGTAAGGGTTGGTGGCAGAACGTGCGGACTGTTCATGAATGGGAACTTCGGCTGCAGCACCGTAGACCGTTGCCGAAGAACTAAACACTAATTGTTTGATATTAAACTCAGCCATAACTTGGCAAAGTGTCACTGTCCCTGCGACATTGTAGTCGTAATACTTCAGTGGTAACTGCGTTGATTCGCCGACCGCTTTAAGCCCAGCAAAATGCACAACAGCACTGATGCTATATTGGCTAAACACTTGTCGCAGTGCCGCGGCGTCACGGATGTCCGCTTTAACGAACTCAACTGCTTGCCCGGTAATTTTCGCAACCCGTCGTAATGACTCTTCTGAAGAGTTTTCTAAGTTATCAAGTGCGACAACCTTATAACCGGCTAACTGCAACACTACGGCGGTGTGGCTGGCGATATAACCCGCGCCACCGGTCAATAAAATTGTCAACATGACAAATCCTTATGGAAGCACTTTTTTAAAGGGTTTCACGGTACTGCGGGCATAAACGCCATGCACAATGAATGGGTCGATCGCAGCCCACTGCTCAGCAGCAACCAAAGATGGAAAACTTGCAACGACCAGTGATCCGGTAAACCCAGCATCGCCAGGATTTTCTGAATCCACTGCGGGTAATGGACCTGCCAGTAATAATCGCCCTTCGCCATTTAATAGTTCCAATCGCGCTAAATGCGCAGGACGATGGGATAAACGCAGCGCTAAGCTGTTTTCGACATCTTCAGAATAAATCATATAGTACATAAGGCTAAGATCTCTCAAGGTTTTAGCAGACGATATCAGATAGAACCTTGATTTCCAACTTTGCTGACG
>Ga0187843_10000308_pt1 | contig 36731 bp, 42 predicted proteins | sample SpaLakP09_SKY_43_FD_134516 | JGI IMG/M metagenome (GOLD analysis project Ga0187843, IMG submission 134516) | Oligotrophic lake water microbial communities from Sparkling Lake, Wisconsin, USA - SP09_SKY_43 | ecosystem: Environmental > Aquatic > Freshwater > Lake | place: USA: Sparkling Lake... | reverse complement strand
ATGCCTTCCTGGGTCGGGCGGTTGTAATACGGCACGACGACCAGGGCGGCGTCGGCGCCGACTTCCTTGGCGCATTCGGTCAGGCGGATGGCCTCGACCGTGGAATTGCCGCCGGTACCGGCGATGATGGGCACGCGGCCCTTCGCGATCTCGACTGTAAACTTGATCAGTTCGCAGTGCTCGTCAACGCTGACGGTTGCGGACTCGCCCGTGGTGCCGACGATCACGATGCCGTCGGTGCCTTCTGCGATGTGCCACTCGATGAGCTTGCGCAAGCCTGGATAGTCCAGACTGCCGTCCGCGTGCATCGGGGTGACGATTGCTACTATGCTGCCCTTGATCATATGTAGGTAACTATGCTGGTAAGGAAAAGCCTGATTGTAGCGGATACCCCGCTAAAATGGTTCATTCTTGACTAGAATCGCGTGCCGGCCTGGCCATCCCGGGGGCCGATCAAGGCTTTCGCGCGGGGAAACTCCGGTCCGGCCGCGCACAGGCGCTGCACCATGGCCGGCCTGGGCGAGCCCGTGTAGCCGTCTTCGTAGGCCAGCACGCGCAAGCCGAGCGCCGCGGCCAGCGCCAGCAATTCCCCCTCCCCCAGCAGGAATGCCGGATTCGAGGGCTTGCCATAGGCTTCGTTGCCTGCGGAGAAAGTTTCATAGATCAGCAAGCCATCCGGCGCCAGGCTGCGCGCCAGGTCGGCCATCAGGGGCCGGTGCAGGTAGTTGGTGACCACGATGCCGGCAAAGCGGGCCGGTGCGAATGGCCAGGGCGTGATGCCGTCTTCCAGGTCGCAGGCCAGGGTGGCGATGCCGGGCCCGGCCGCCTGCGCCAGGGCCGCCGGATCGCGGTCCAGCGCCAGCACCGGATGCCCGAGCGCGGCCAGCAGGCGCGCGTGGCGGCCGCTGCCGCAGGCCAGGTCGAGCACTTCGCCCCGGGGCAGCAAGGCCGCGAAACGTTCCACCCAGGCCGATGGATCTCCGGCGCCGTGGACCATCAGCTGTACGACAGGCCCATCGCTTCGCGCACGTCGCGCATGGTTTCCTGCGCCAGTTTGCGGGCGGCATCGCAGCCGTCGGCCACGATGGCGCGCACCAGCGAGGGGTCGTCCAGGTATTGCTGGGCGCGCTCGTGCATGGGTTCCTGCTCGGCGATGACGGCGTCGATCACCGGCTGCTTGCATTCGATGCAGCCGATGCCGGCCGTGGTGCAGCCCTTGACCACCCAATCCTTGGTCGCTGCGTCGGAATAGACTTCGTGCAACTGCCATACCGGGCACTTGCGCGGATCGCCCACGTCGGTGCGGCGCACGCGCGCCGGATCGGTCGGCATGGTGCGGATTTTCTTGGTGACCGTGTCCTTGTCTTCGCGCAGCGAGATGGCATTGCCATAGCTCTTGGACATCTTGCGGCCATCCAGGCCGGGCAGGCGCGACGAGGTGGTCAGCTTCGCGTGCGGCTCGACCAGGATCAGCTTGCGGCTGCCTTCCAGGAAGCCGAACAGGCGTTCGCGGTCGATCATCGACAGGCTCTGGGCTTCGTCGAGCATGGCGCGGGCCTGCTCCAGCGCATCGTCCTTGCCCTCCTGCTGGTATTCGGTGCGCAGTTCGAGATACAGCTTGGCGCGCTTGCTGCCCAGCTTTTTCACCGCTTCCATGGCCTTCTCTTCGAAGCCCTTTTCCTTGCCGTACATATGATTGAAGCGGCGCGCGATCTCGCGCATCATTTCAATGTGCGGCACCTGGTCGTCGCCCACCGGCACCTGGGTGGCGCGGTAGATCAGCACGTCGGCCGCCTGCAGCAGCGGATAGCCCAGGAAACCGTAGGTCGCCAGGTCCTTGTTGGCGAGGTTGTCGATCTGGTCCTTGTAGGTGGGCACGCGCTCGAGCCAGCCGAGCGGGGTGCACATCGACAGCAGCAGGTGCAATTCGGCGTGTTCCGGCACCTTGGACTGGATGAAGATGGTCGACTGCGAGGGATCGACGCCGGCCGCCAGCCAGTCGATGACCATGTCCCAGGTGCTGCGCTCGATGATGGTCGGATCGTCGTAATGGGTGGTCAGAGCATGCCAGTCGGCCACGAAGAACAGGCAAGGCTGCTCTGACTGCATCTTGATCCAGTTCTTGAGGGCGCCATGGTAGTGGCCAAGGTGCAGGGTGCCCGTAGGGCGCATACCGGAAACGACACGATCGGGATACATAATAGTCAGTTCAAAAGAGTGGAAATTGGAAGACCGAGCAAGTCCATCACGAAAAAGGTGGCGGCTATCATCGGCATGAACCAGTACTTCATCAGGCCGGTGGCCATCAGCGCCACCACGATGATCATCCCGAAGCGCTCGATGACCGCGAACTTGATCGCGAGACGGGGAGGCAGCAGGCAGGCCAGGACGCGTCCGCCGTCCATGGGCGGGATCGGCAGCAGGTTAAACACGAACAACATGACATTGACCAGCACGCCTGCCTTGGCCACGCTGTGGGGGAAGACTTCGCTGACCCCGGCCGCCTGCAAGACAAGCAGCAGGAGCGCCCAGCCGAAGGCCATGAGCAGATTGGCCGCCGAGCCGGACAGGATCACCAGGGGCATCTGTTTTTTCGGATTGCGCAGGCGGCTGTAGTCGGATGGCATCGGCTTGGAATAGCCGAACACGAAGGGCGTAAAGGCGAACATCAGCAAGGGCAACAGGATCGTGCCGAACAGATCGATGTGCGGCAAGGGATTGAGCGTCATGCGGCCCGCGGCGAACGCCGTGTTGTCGCCAAAGTAGTTGGCAACGTATGCATGGGCCGCCTCGCGCAGGGTAATTGCAAAAATAAAAGGCAGCGCATAGACGGTCACCGTCAGGATAAATTCATTCATGGCGTGATTCTATCAGAGGCCCGCCAGCGGGCATGGGGGGGGCAGCCCGCAGCCCGCGCCTGGCGCGCCCTCACGCGAGCAGTCCGTACAGGGGCGACACCAGCGCGGCCAGCCAACGGGTCACCCCGGTGACGGCGCGAATCAGGACATTGTCGAGCACGTGGAACTTCAACAGCAACAGAAACACGGCAAAAATACACATGTCGTAGATTTCCATACGGACCAGCTTGCTGACCAGCCAGGCCGGCAGGTAGCGCCGCAGGGAACGCGTCAGTTTGCGCACGTTCACCCGAGGAAAGCGCAGGCGGTTGAATGCGTACGCCAGGCGCCGTGGCAACAGGCTGAGCATGATCTCGCCGCCATCGAGGGGCGGCAGCGGGATCATGTTAAAGACAAACATCGCCGCATTGACCAGGATGCCCGCCTGGACCAGCCGGCCCAGCACGGCATAGTCGCCGCCCGTTTTGGCCAGCACCTCGGCCAGCACCACGCCCAGCACCGTCCAGCCCAGCCCCATGGCCAGGTTGGCTGCCGGTCCGGCAAATGCCACCAAGGCGGCATGCCAGCGCGGATTGCGCAGCCGCGCCACATCGACCGGAACCGGCTTGGCGTAACCGAAGGGCAAATCGATCAGGGCGTACGCCAACATGGGCAGCAAGATCGTGCCGATCGGATCGATATGGCGCAGGGGATTGATGCTGATCCGACCTTCGCCCGCTGCCGTCGGATCGCCAAAATAGCGCGCCACGTAGCCATGGGCAGCTTCGTGCAGGGAAATGGCAAACAGGACCGGGAACAGGAAGATGGCGAACGAGATCCACAATTGCTGCGCGTTAGCCATTTGGCCTCCCGGGGCAGTCAGGCATTACAGCCCGAATGTCGCCGGGTCGCCCCGGCCATGGCGCACCAGGATGGGCTCGTCCGTGGTCAGGTCGATCACGGTGGTCGGTTCCATCGCACAGGCGCCGCCGTCGATGATCAAGTCGATCTGCTTTTCCAGGCGTTCGCGGATGGCTTCGGCATCGTTGAGCAGCTCGTCGTCGCCCGGCAGCATGAGCGTGGTGCCGATCAGGGGCTGGCCCAGTTCTTCCAGCAAGGCATGGGCGATGGCGTTTTCCGGCACCCGCAAGCCGATCGTCTTGCGCGAGGGATGCGACAGGCGGCGCGGCAGTTCGCGCGTCGCTTCCAGAATCACCGTGTACGGCCCCGGGGTGGCGGCCTTGAGCAGGCGGAACTGGCGGTTGTCGACGCGCGCGTAGGCGGCGATTTCGGACAGGTCGCGGCACAGCAAGGTCAGGTGGTGCTTTTCATCGATGCCGCGGATGCGGCGCAATTTTTCCACGGCCGCCTTGTCGTCCAGGTGGCACACCAGCGCATAGCAGGAATCGGTGGGCAAGGCCACGATGCCGCCGCCGTGGATGATCTGCGCCGCCTGCTTGATCAGGCGGCCTTGCGGGTTGTCGGGATGGATCTGGAAAAATTGGCTCATGGTTCAACGCAACTGGTTAAGCGCGGCAATGCGCTCTTGCATGGGAGGATGGGTCGAGAACAGCGCGCCCCAGCCGCCGCCACTCGGGGAAATGCCGGACGCCGCCATCGACGAGGGCAGCGCGCCAGGCTCCAGGCCGCCCAGCCGGGCCAGCGCCTTCTGCATCGGCAGCGGACTGCCCAGCAGCCTGGCCGACCCGGCGTCGGCGCGAAATTCGCGCTGGCGCGAAAACCAGGCCACGATCAGCGAAGCGGCGATGCCGAACACGATCTCGCAGACGAACACGGTCACCATGTAGCCGATCCCGGGCCCGCGGCCGTCATTGCGCAGCAGGACCTTGTCGACGAAAAAACCGACGACGCGCGCCAGGAACACGACGAAGGTATTGACCACGCCCTGGATCAGGGTCAGCGTGACCATGTCGCCATTGGCGACGTGCGCGATCTCGTGGCCCAGCACGGCTTCGACTTCCTGGCGGTCCATGCTGTGCAGCAGGCCGGTGGAGACGGCCACCATGGCCGAATTCTTGAAGGCGCCGGTGGCGAAGGCATTCGGTTCGCCATCGTAGATGGCCACGTCCGGCATGCCGATGCCGGCCCGTTCGGCAAGCTGGCGCACGGTGCTGAGAAGCCACTGTTCCTGGGCATTGCCGGGCTGCTCGATCACGCGCGCGCCGGTCGACCATTTGGCCATCGGTTTGCTGATCAGCAGCGAAACAATGGAACCGGTGAATCCGACCACGGCCGAAAATACCAGCAGTTCGCCGATATTGATGCCGGCCGCGCTCACGCCGCGGCCTATGCCCAGCAGGTTCAGGACGAGCGAGAGCACCAGCAGCACCGCGATATTGGTGGCAAGGAAGAGCACAATGCGTTTCATGGCAAGCCTCCGGGAGTGGGTGACGGTAGATGCCCAGTAAAATAAGGCTGAGCGGGCCAAAACACAAGGCCCGCGCGCTAGAACCAGTCGTGCCAGACCGGTGTGACGCCCGAAGGCAAGGGCGGCAGCAGCTTGAAATCGACGCGCGACTCCCCGGGCGCATGGAAATCGGTCCCGCGCGACGCCAGGAAGCCATAGCGGCGCGCCTGTTCGGCATACACCTGGTACTGGTCCGGGCTGTGGCTGCCGGTCACCACCTCGATCGCGGTGCCGCCCAATTGCTTGAATTCATCGAACAAGGCGCCCTCGCCCGTCTGCCCGAGCTTGTAGCGGCCCGGATGGGCGATGACGGCGATCCCGCCCGCGCCCTTGATCCAGGTGACGGCCTGGGTCAGGCTGGCCCAGCGGTGCGGCACGTAGCCGGGCTTGCCTTCGGTCAGGTATTTGCGGAACACTTCCGGGATATTGGCGCAGGCGCCGCATTCGACCAGGTAGCGCGCGAAGTGGGTGCGCGACATCAAGTCGGGATTGTCGACGTATTTCAGCGCGCCTTCGTAGGCATTCGGAATGCCGGCGCGGGCCAGCTGGTCCGAAATTTCGCGCCCGCGCGCATCGCGCCCGCTGCGGGTCGATTCCAGGCCCTGCAACAGGCCGCGGTTGCTTTCATCGATCTGCAAGCCCACGATGTGGATCGTTTCGCCGGCCCAGGTAATGGAAATTTCCACGCCCGCAACGAACTGCATGCCCAGTCCCGTGGCCGCCGCGCGCGCGCGCGCAATGCCGCCCACTTCATCGTGATCGGTCAGGGCCCATACGTTCACACCGGCCTGGTGCGCGTACTGGGCGACGGCGGCAGGCGCCAGGACACCATCGGAGACGTTCGAATGGCAATGCAGGTCTACATTCATACGCGGAAAAAGGCCGGTTGCAGCAGCAATAGTAGCGAAGCCATCATTGTACGCTGTCGGCGCCCTCCCCGCCGCCGGGGTAGCAATGAGCTTACTGGCTAGGCGTCGGGCGCCTTGATCAGCTTGATGGCCAGCAGCCACATCAGAATACCGCCTATGAGACCTAGAACTATGGGAGGGATGATTCCCCAGGCAAGCCACCAAATCACAACAATTGCCGCAAGCGCTATGGCAAACCCCTTTGGACTAGCGCCAATGTCCACGCGCGTTCCGCAAGAAGGGCAAGCCCCTTTCTTGACACGGCGCTGGCCATTCATGCCCGAAAACAGTCCCAGCTTTTCGTGGCAGTGTGGACAATGAAGTTGCATACAATTCCCCGAAAATCTGAACACTAACTCAGAATACTAAGCCAGGAAATCTTCGAGCATGCGCGCCAGCGCTTCTGGCTGGTCGTGGTGCAGCATGTGGCCGGCGTCGTCCATCATGCGCGCTTCCACCTGCTTCAGGTTGCCCAGGCGACGGTCGATCTCGATGCGCGCTTCGGCCTTGGGGCCCATCCATTGCCACATATTGGTGTCGGCCGCTTCCACCCACAGCACCGGCGCCGTAATGGCGCGCCAGCAGGCGAGCACTTCTTCGACCTGGTACAGCAGCGGTGAAGGCTTCTTGTGAGCCGGATCGCCCAGGATTTCCCATTCGCCCGCCTCGTTCGCGGCCGCCCAGTGCTGCGACAGGAAAGCGGCGCGTTCGTCCGACAGGCGCGGATTGGTGCGCTGCAGGCGCGCGGCGACGGCCTCGCGGTCGGGATAGCTGCGCAGGGTGGGTGGCGTCCGCAGCTCGTCGAGCCACTTGGCGATGCGGCGCGGCGCCTGTTCCGGTTTGGTGGCCGGCAGGCCGAAGCCTTCCAGGTTGACCAGGCGGCGGATCCGCTCCGGCCGTACGCCGGCGTAGGAGCTGACCACGTTGCCGCCCATGCTGTGGCCGAGCAGGTTGACCGCTTCGCCGGGGGCGTAGTGGTCGAGCAGCACTTCCAGGTCGGCCAGGTAATCGGGGAACCAGTAGGTGTCGGACTGGGTGAACTCGGTCAGGCCGAAACCGCGCCAGTCAGGGGCGATCACGTGCCAGTCGCCCTGCAGGGCATCGACCACGAACTGAAACGAGGCCGCCACGTCCATCCAGCCATGCACCATGAAGATCTTGGGCGCGCCTTCGCGGCCCCAGTGGCGCACGTGGTAGCGCAAGCCGCGCACGGCCAGGAATTCGGAACGGGATGGTGTCATGGCGAAGCTCTCCACTAAAAAATAGTACGACCGTTCGGATTATACCGCGCTATTGAATTCTTGCCGGACGGCCCCATTTCTGGCGGTCCTGGCCTGACGGCGTAAAATAGCGCGATTCCACTGTTCCGAAGAAAATTCATGGCTATCTACCAACTGGGCGAGTATGCGCCCGATATCGACGCATCGGCCTACGTGGCCGATTCCGCCACCCTGATCGGCAAGGTCACGCTGGAGGAAAACAGCTCGGTCTGGTCGGGCGTGACGATCCGCGGCGACAATGAACGCATCACCATCGGCGAAGGCAGCAACGTCCAGGAAGGCACGGTCATGCACACCGACATGGGCTTTCCCCTGACCATCGGCAAGCACGTCACCATCGGCCACCAGGCCATGCTGCACGGCTGCACGGTGGGCGACGGCACGCTGATCGGCATCCAGGCCGTGATCCTGAACGGCGCCAAAATCGGCAAGGGTTGCCTGGTCGGCGCCGGCGCCCTGGTCACCGAAGGCAAACAATTTCCGGACTATTCGCTGATCATCGGCACGCCCGCCAAGGCCATCCGCACCCTGGGCCCGGACGATATTGCCCGCCTTGAAATGAGCGCGGCCAGTTACGTGGCGCGCGGAAAACTGTTCAAGACAGAACTGAAGAAAATCGGATAGGCACATGAACGATACCCAAGATACCCTGCAAAAATTCATCTTCGACAATGCCGCCGTCCGTGGCGAATTCGTCGAAATTTCCACCACCTGGAGCGAAATCCAGGCCCGCCACAATTATCCGCCCGCCGTCAAGACCGTGCTCGGCGAAATGCTGGCCGCGGCCGCCCTGCTGTCGGCCAACCTCAAGTTCAACGGCGCCATCATCATGCAGATCCATGGCGACGGTCCGGTGCGCCTGCTGGTGGTCGAATGCGATTCCGAACTGCGCCTGCGCGCCACCGCCAAGATTGCGCCCGACACCGTGGTGCCGGACGATGCCACGCTGACCAGCCTGCTCAACACCACCGGCAAGGGCCGCTTCGTGATCACGCTCGACCCGATCGACAAGATGCCGGGCCAGCAACCCTACCAGGGCATCGTGCCGCTGGACGGCGACGACATGGCCACCGTCATCGAAAATTACATGCTGCGCTCGGAACAGCTCGACACCCGCCTGTGGCTGGGCGCGGACGAAAAAGTGTCGCGCGGCTTGCTGCTGCAAAAGCTGCCGCGCCACAGCGGCGGGAAGGACCAGACCGTGCAGATGAGCGAAGCGGAAGACCTGGAAACCTGGAACCGCGCGGTGCTGCTGGCGTCCACGCTCAAGCAACCCGAGCTGCTGTCGACCGATATCCAGACCTTGATGAACCGCCTGTTCTGGGAAGAAACCATCCGCGTGTTTCCGCCTTCGCATCCGCAATTCCATTGCGGCTGCACGCGCGAAAAAGTGGGCAATATGCTCAAGATGCTGGGCCAGCCCGAAGTCACGTCCGCGCTCGACGAGCTGGGCCAGCTGGCGATCAATTGCGATTTTTGCGGCAAGCACTACGAATTCGACAAGGTCGACTGCGCGCAACTGTTTGCCAGCGATACGCCAGTCGAGACCTTGATTCCCGTGAGCGAAGTGAAGCATTGAGCAGGAAGCTCAGTCCTGATCGGGAAAATCGGACTTCAGTTCCAGCACTTTTCGGTTCTTATGCTTGATCAGCTCGTAGCCTTTCCTGTAGCCAGGGACGCTGAGGAACAATGCATCGAAACTGCCGTCCTGCTGAGCAATGCGCAAACCCCGTTCGATGCGGTTGGCCAGTGCAAGGTCTTTCTTGTTCACGAAAAAATAGATGGGCGCCGGGTAGTGCAGCATCAGCGTCTCCTCGATGACGATATTGTCGTCAGCATGGACTTCCTGTTCCTCCCAGATTTCGTACAAGCCGCGCGGAAAATAGTCGAATCGCCTTTGCTTCAACATATCGAACAGCAATTCTCCCCTGGCAGCGCTGATGACGGGCAGGCCATTGGCAAGCAGCACGGTCGTATCGGGCCAGTGGGCGCCCTGTCCCGCCTTCATCAGTCTTAAGTCATTCAGATTGCCGATTCGGTTAAACCGGCTCTGGTCGCCTTTTCGGATCAGGAAAATGCGATAACTGTTCAATCCGCGCAAGATCGAAATTTTGATCGGGAGCATTAATTTTTCCCGCTCTTCGCTATTCGACGTCCAAATCACGTCGACCTGATTTGCCGCATCGGTCAACTGATAAATGAGACGCTTGCTCGTCACCGACTGATACAGCGGTACGATGGAAAACGGGCCGTCCGTGCTGCTGGTTTTTTCCAGCGCGAGCGCGAGCAGGTTCGCATAGTAAATTTCCGAGGACGAAAGCGGTCCCTGGGACCGTGGAATGCGCACCAGCATTGGCGCAGTACTACTAGCGGCAATGGCGCTCGAACCGAGCAGCGCGGCCACCACCGAAGCGAGCGTTAAAGTTCGTGCCAACGCCTGCGCGGCGCAAGAAAATCCATTGTGCGAGGACACTGACATGGCACTGGTCTCCGGTACGCGGCTTGTCGGGCCGGCCGCTTGCCCTGAACATCATGCATCTTGCGCCTCATTCTTGCGCCATGTCAATGTACCCATCTCGGCCGTTGCCAGATGGCTAGTGCGGATGAGCGAACTCGTCCGCTCGCCATCGCCGCTGTAACGGCGATGGCGCAGACGCTTGCTTGCTCTCTTAGTTCCCCTGGTTTCCGCGGTACAGCTTGCTGAACATCGAATTGCCATTGACCGTCGACGTTGGCGTCGGCTGGTAGATGTCCCAGTGTTCCACCAGTTCGAAATTGGCCACGCGGTACAGGTCGCACACCATGCCGCCCGCATATTCATCGTTGGGATTGGCCCCGAGTGGCGTGATGTGCGCGCAAGCGGCGGCAATGTCGCCATCGGCCATGGAATGAATCACGCGATACCCTTTGCCGGGCGCGGAAATATAGTGGATCACGCTTTGCAGTGCCGCCCGGCCGTTGCCAACCTGGGGGTTGTGCTGGATGTAGTTCACATTCCACAGGCGCTCGAGCAAACCGAAATTCTGCTTCCCGAATACCTCTTCCGACAAGCCCTTGACCAGCAGGCGGTTGCCTTCGACCTGCTCGTCCGTGAGCACCGGCGCCGCGCCCGGATACCGGTACAAATCGCTGAATGCCGAATTGCCGCTGGCCGAACGGGTTGGCGCGTTGGCGCGCACCGACCAGTGCTCGACGATCACGCCGCGATCGAGCCGGTAGACGTCGACCCGGTTCAAGCCACTCATTTCATTGGATGGCGTGGCCGAAATGTGCGAATGGACCAGGACCATGTCGCGGTCGCCGAGGATATGCTTGACGGTCAGCGTCTGGCCGGGCAAGGTCGTGCGCAGCGTGTCGATCGCCATCAGCGAACTGCCACGTCCATTGCCCACGGCCGGGTCGTGTTCGATCACGTGGGGGGCGAAAAAGCGGCCCAGCGACTGCAGGCGGGTGTTGCTCAGCATCGCCGCCGACAATTCCCGGATCACGTCCTTGTTTCTTGATTCCACACTGCTTGCGTGTGAACGATTGCCAGCCGTCGCCGTTGCAGGCAGGCAGGAAAGTGCCGTCAGAGCGCAGGAAAGCAGGAGTACGGTGGTTTTTAGCTGAATTGATTTCATGCCTGATCTTTCGAAAATAGATGAGAAGGAGCCTGCATCAAGCGCGGTGCTTGTGCTGCAGTGAGACAAGCTTGCAGCATTGGCCAGCGTTGTGGGACGCTGCTGGGACGAGCCGTTATATTTACGTGACAGTCGGTACCGTGACCCGGCAGGAAACCCTGTAAACTTCTTGCACCGGCTTTCCGGGCGTCCGCACACAATCAGAATCGATAGCGAAGACAATGCGACAATTCACATGGCCCGGCGCGGCTTACTGGGGCGCCTGGGCGATAGCCTGTTCCTACAATTTCATCCTCATCGGGGTCGGCCCGGCCTGGAAGAAAACCCTGGTGTTCAGCCTTGCCCATTTCGGCATATGGGCCGTGCTCGGCCTGGTGATCATGCCGCTCATGCGCCGCTATCCACTGCGCCAGCACTGGCGTTCATGGCTGTTTCACCTTGCCGCTGGCGCCTTCTTTACCGCATGCGATATCACGCTGGGCCATCTCGTCTTCGCCGAACTGACGGGCAGTTATAGCAAGCTGACGCTGCTGCAGTTGATCGACGTGGCGTTCAAAAACTGTTTTCACCTTGGCTTGCTGACTTACTTCGGCTTTCTGGCCGTCGTGCAGGGATCCGATACCCAACAACTTGCGCGCAAGCGCGAGCTGCAAGTCGTCGAACACAAGGCGGCCCTGGTCCAGGCCCAGCTGCAAAGCCTGAAAATCCAGTTGCAGCCGCATTTCCTGTTCAATACCCTGCATGCGATCGCTTCGCTGATGCACTACGATGTCGCCACGGCCGACCGGATGCTTAACCGGTTGAGCGAATTGCTGCGTATCTCATTGCAGGAAGTGGGTAATCCGGTGGTATGCCTGAGGCAGGAAATCGGTTTTATCGACGCCTATCTCGATATCGAGAAGATTCGATTTGAAGAGCGCCTGAGGGTGAGCTGGATGATTCCCGACGATTTGCTCGATGCCGAAATCCCGCCATTCATCCTGCAGCCGCTGGTGGAAAACGCGATCAAATACGGCGTCGCCCCGCGCGCCGATGGCGGCAATATCGTGATACGCGCCTATTCCGACAAGCATGGCATGGTGCTCGAAGTCGAAGACGATGCACCAGCCTCGCTGGAAGCGCAAAAAGGCTTCGGCATCGGCTTGCGCAACACGCGCGCGCGGCTCGACACCCTGTACGGCGCCGGACAGCGGTTTGAACTCATACGCGACAATGCGCGCACCGTTGCGCGCATCCGCATTGCGCACCCGGCCACACGCGAACTGGCCTATGCATAAGCCGCCGATTCGCGTGCTGATCGCCGACGACGAGACGTCGGCGCGGCGCCGCCTGCTGCAGTTTCTCGCCGACGAGCCGGACGTGAGCGTCATCGCCGAATGCCGCGACGGCCGCGCCACCTGCCTCGCCATCGAACAGCACGCGCCCGACCTGGTGTTCCTGGACGTTGAAATGCCTGAATATAGCGGGCTGGAAGTGGTCGAAAAAATCGGCATCGAACGCATGCCAAGCACGATTTTCGCCACCGCCTACGATCATTACGCCGTGTCGGCGTTCGATGCGAACGCCATGGATTACCTGTTAAAGCCATTCGACCGCCCCCGTTTCGCGCGCGCGATGGCCAAGGCGCGCACCCGCCTGCGATCGGGGCACGCCGGCGAGGCGCAGGCGGAATTGGCAGGCGTGATGCACAAGCTGGCCAGCGCACGCAGCATCAGCGACCGCATCCTGGTGCGTGCCGGTCAGTCGCAGCTGCTGATCAAGGCTTCCGACATCATGTACGTGACTGCCGAAGGCAATTACGTCCGTTTGCATGGCAAGGAGGGGCAATACCAGTTGCGCGAAACGATGGTGGGCATGCTCGATCGGCTCGCGCCGGCGCAATTCCGGCGCATCCACCGCTCGCACATCGTCAATCTCGATCACGTCCGCAAAATCCTGCCCTGGTTCGGCGGCGACAGCCTGGTCATGATGGCCGATGGCTGCCGCCTCACGCTGAGCAGGAACTACCGCGAAGCCTTGCAAGATTTTGCATAGAATAAGCGACTTGAGCGTTAACTTTAGACCGGGGACCTGCTCCATGAAAAATACCCAGCGCGCGGAATTTCCGCACTTCCTGTCGATACCGACCCGGTGGATGGACAACGATGTGTACGGCCACGTCAACAACGTGGTGTATTACTCGTTCTTCGACACGGCGGTGAACCAGTTCCTGATCGAGCGTGGCGTGCTCGACATTCACAAGGGCGAGGTGGTCGGCTTCGTGGTCGACAGCGGCTGTTCGTATTTCAGTTCGATCAGTTTCCCGGATACGATACACGCAGGCATCCGCGTGGCCAAGCTGGGAAATTCCAGCGTCCGCTACGAGATCGGGATATATCGCAACGACGAGCAAGCGCCCGCCGCCGTCGGCCACTTCGTGCACGTGTATGTGGAGCGCAGCAGCAATCGCTCGGTGCCGATTCCTGAAAATGTGCGCAGCGTACTGGAGCAGATTGCGTCAGTAGCGTCAGCGAACTGAACGCCAGAAGCAAGAACTGACGATTTGCTCGGTTGGCGGATTTTCCGGCGCCACTGCGATCAAGAGCTGCGAGTGGCATGGGCGCGGTATTCGGCCGGCGTTGCCGCATGTACGGTGCGAAAGCTGGCCGTCAAGTGGCTCTGGTCGCTAAAGCCGCAACTGGTCGCGATGCGCGCGATCGGCATGCTTGTCATGGCCAGAAGATTGCGCGCCTGCTCCAGGCGCAGCGCCAGGATGTAGCGGTGCGGCGGCACGCCCATCGTGTCCTGGAACAGCCGACGAAAATGCGTCTGGCTGACGCCAGCCAATGCGGCCAGCACGGCGATAGAAAGATCGTCGGCAAGGTGGTCGTGGATAAAAGCGAGCACTGCCTGCAGGCGCGAAAAATGGATATGTCGTGGATTGATGCCGCCCGTGTCCGGCGTGGTCAGGATGCGATAGGTTTGCTTGAGCATCACTTCCACCAGCAGGGCCAGGAAGGCTTTGTCGGCGCTGGCTCCCTTGTGCAATTCCTTCACCAGTTGCAGGGCGCTGGTCCCGACCAGGGTGTCGCCAAACTGCATGGGCGCGCCGCGCGCCGCCAGGATCGTCGCAAGGCTTTCCTGAATTCCGTCCAGCTTTTCAGGGAAATAAAATACGGCGAAATCGACGCTGCCGGAATAGTGCCAGTGGGTGGCGCAATTGGCCGGCAGGAGCATGGCCCTGGACGGCAGGAAATCGCCGCGCCAATGTCCGTCCTCGCCCTCTTGCACGCGCGAACCGCCAAATTGCAGCACCAGCACCATGGTGCGCAGGCCTGACACCGTTTTTTCCGTGCTCCGGTACAGATAGCGTTCGACGAACACCGGGCAGTCGCCATCGACCATGCCGGCCACGACAGGTTCGACTTCCAACTCCTTGCGTACTTGCAGCCAGTAAGCCATGACGATTTTCCGGTGCGATGTTGCACATCCGTGGATGGACAGATTTCAATAACTACACGCCTCTTCCTTCACAGACGGGCAATGCCTTTGCCAGCAATATCCTTTCCACGCGGCGCTGGCCGCGGCGCCAGAATTCTTTCGAGAGGAGATTGCATGAACACCACGACCGTCCGCCTGCTATTTCGATCCGCCGCCATCTTCAACTGGAGCGCCGTGCTGCTGTTCGTCCCTGCACTGGGACTGGCGCAACGCTTCGGCATTGCCCCGGCGCCTACCGGAACGATGTTTGAATTGATCGCTTTGGTCGCGATATTCACCTTCGGTTTCGGCTACTGGCACGTCGCCGGCGCGCCCGAAAAGTATGAGGGACTGATCCGGGTCGGCATGGCAGCCAAGCTGCTGGTGGTGGCGCTCGCCTACGCCAACTTCTTTGGCGGCAGCATCAACCTGGCGATGGCCGCCGCGGCTTCGGGCGACCTGATCTACGGGCTCCTGTTCTGGCACTACCTGCGCACGCTGCGCACCCAGCGACCCGAATGATGGCATGCCAGAACTATGCCACGGCCCGTATGACCGGCAGCGCATAAACTTGTGCGCCCGGTTTGCGCCGGCCAGACACTCGCTGCGAAATGGTCACAACGGCTTCCACGGTTCCCCTTGTTGCCGTCATGGGAAACCCGGGCTGCAGCGGCACCATCCATGCAACCGACTGGAACGGCAGGAGCCATCGCCGCGCCGGCAGTTCATAGAGGGTGTCCACCTGGTTCGAGCTTAGGCGGCCGTCCGCATCCCTCAGCGAATCGGCAAATCCCGGCGCGACCAGGTTAGCCACCGACATGGCGGTGAACGATACGTGGGGCACAAAGAACGCCGTCGTATTTTTCAGGCGCAGCGTGCATGTTCCGCTCGAAGCCGGGTCGGCCTGGATCTGCACGGTCAGGCGATCGAGCGGCACTGCGAAACTGCGCTGCATCGTGTCGGCAATGGTCGCCATCACGTTCTTCGATTTCAAGGTGCCTGCCATCCATGGCAAAAAATAGTAGTCCTCGTCGTAACCGTCGGTGTGGTACCAGACCCAGGCGCCGCCGATGATCAATGGCCAGGCGGGAGAATATCCCTTTGCAATGGCGAAAAGTACGCCGCCGAACAGGCCCAGGAAAGCGAGCATCGGACTCTTGAGCACCGCGGCGACGCGATCGGCCTTCGGCTTTTGCCTGGCAAGCCACGCCGCAATTTCTGTCTTCCAGAACAGCTTGGAGAAGCGCCGGGGAATGATCCGCCACGCGACCTTGTTCGCGCTGGCAAGGCTCGTCGATGCAATCATGAAATGATACGGGACCAAATGATGGTAGGCGTTCAAGGCGTCGACAATGCGTGCAAGCAGTTCCTCGCGCCGCCCGGCCAGCCGTTCGGGCATCTCCACCCGCGCGATCTCGATGCAGGGCGGACCGTTCTCGGGAGTATGGACGTCCAGCCACAGGATCTCGCCGGCATGCACCAGGGCAAACGAATGTCCATGCCCCATCCCGTAGCCATTGACAAAGTAGAGGGCAATTTTTCGCTCATGGTCAGCGATCCGGTAGTTCAGGAGGCTGGCGGATCCACGGCGGCTATCCGACTTGATCGCATGTTCGAGAAGGTCATGCTCGCTTTGCATGTCCGGCCAGATGTGTGTATCGCTTTTCTCGTGCTGGTAGCCCATGTGCCCTTGTTGTTGCCTTGAATTGAACTTTTTGCATCATGCCACGTATGAATGTGGCGCAAGCACCATACTTTGCACAAATGCATGAATGAAGTGGACGGAGGCCTTTCCTTTCAGTATTCTGGGGAAAGACGGGGCAACCGGCCAATACAGGAGCAATTTATGAGCACAGAAGCAAAAACCGTCGTGTACGGCACCGAAGACTTGCTGACAAGCCTATGCAACTCGGTCACACGCGTCCTCAACGTGGCCATGCAAAGCAAGGTTCATTATTCGGCCATGGTGCAGCGGATCACCAAAATCGGCCTGAAACCCGATATCGGCTGCTTCGTGCTGTTCGATGGCGGCTTTGCCGGCCTGGTGGTGCTCAATTTTGGCGCCGATACGGCCATGGAAATTTACGAGCGCTACATGCTGCACATGGGCATGCCGAAGTCGGAACTGGCGGGCTCGCACACCTCGGACGAAGTGGCCAATATCCTGGGCGAACTGATGAACCAGATCGTGGGCGACTTCACCGGCAAGATCCGGCGCGAACTGCAAACCAACATCACCCAGAACCAGCCCAAGATGCTGGTCCTGAACAAGCAAGTCATGCTCAGCGTCGACACCCCGCTCGACCGTCCGGAAATGCGGCGCGTTTCCTTCTTCACGGAGCGTAACAATATCTTCTACCTGGAACTGGCGATCGACCGCACCGAGTTCATCAAGCTGCACGATTTCGACATCTCCGAGGTGCCCGATCCGGATGCCTTGATGTCCATGGACCATGGCGCGCCGGGCGAGCCGGAACCTGCCCCGGCGGACGAAAATTCCGAACTGCTGAAATCGCTGGGAATGTAAGCTAGCCGCCAGCGCGCTTGGGCTGGTGGCCCAGTTTCTTCAGGGCGTCCATGACTTTTTCGCCATGGTCGCCCTGCACTTCGATCACCCCGTCCTTGACCGTGCCGCCCGATCCGCAAGCCGTGCGCAACTGCTTGCCCAGCGCGGCCAGCGCCTCGCCATCCATGGCCAGTCCCTTGACCAGGGTGACGCACTTGCCTCCGCGTCCCTTGCTCTGCAAGCTGACCTTCACATTGCCGTCACCCAGCACCGCCGTGGCAGCCTTGCAGGCGCATTGCGCGAGCGCGCGCCGGCAAACCGGGCACATGCGCCCCGTTTCGGTGGAGTAGACCAAGCCGCCTGTGGACGTGTTTTTCATGTTGAACTGGAATGATTGCCGGGCGCTGCGGCCACAAAGGGCGGATTGTACACGCCAATATGGGGGAAAAAGTCCTGCGCGCATGCGCACTGGACCATGATGCTTGGTAAAATGGCCGGCTAAAGTTTCCCGCAAGAATCTACATCCACCATGTTGTCCATCCCTATGCTCGCGGCATGAAAATCGCCGCCGTCGAAGTCCAATTTCAGCCGGCCGATGTCGTCGCCTTGCCACGGGATCCCGCGCCGGCGTCCCCGCGCAAGCCCTTCCTGCCGATTGCACTCTTCTGCCTGCTTGCCTTGCTGGCGAGCGCGTTAGCGGAAGGCCGGCGCTGGAGCGCGGAGCGCAAGGAAGCGCGCGCCGCCGCGCAGCTGGGAATGAGTGAAAAAGGCAAGATTACGCTCTCCCCCGTGTCGCGCTCCCTGATTCCTATGCCGCCCGGCGTGCCGTCCGCGCACGCGAGCGCGCTGGCGCCTGTCGCCGGCGACAGGATGCTGGCGTTCTGGTGGGCCGGCAGCCGTGAAAGCGGACCCGACGTCAAGATCTATGCATCGCATTCGACGGGCGGGCGCTGGGGGCCGGCGCGCGTGGTCGCCAGCCGCGAATCGCTGGGCGCCGCACTGGGCTTCGGCGTGCGCCGGGTCGGCAACCCGGTGGCCTGGACTGGCCGCGACGGGACGGTCCACCTGTATGTGGTCACCACCGGCATGGGCGGCTGGGCGGCGGCGCGCATCGTGCACCTGGTCTCCGTCGACCAGGGCGACAGTTTCAAGGTCAAGCGCCTGTTGCCAATGTCGCCGCTGTTCAATACCAGCGTCCTGGTCCGCACCACGCCTGTGGCCCTGGCCGACGGCGGCTGGTGGCTGCCGGTGTATTTCGAAATCGGCATCAAGTACCCGATGCTGATGTCCTTCGACCGCGACGGCGACCCGCGCTGGCTGGCCCGGATCGGCAATCGCACCACCACGCTGCAACCGACCGTGCTGCCGGTGTCGGCCACCGAAACCCATGCCCTGATGCGCGACAACAGCGACGAGCGCCGGGTCCAGCATGCGGTCAGCCGCGACGGCGGGCAAAGCTGGGCCGACATGCCCGCGCTGAATTTGCCCAACCACTCCAGTTCGGTGGCGGCCTGGCGCCTGAACAAGGGCGGCTTCGTGCTCCTGCACAATCCGGGCCAGGGAAAGAATGCGCGCAATGTGCTGCGCCTGTCCTCGTCGACCGACGGCGTCACCTGGCACCGCCTGTTTGATATCGCCAATGGCACCGTCGAAGACGAGTTCTCCTATCCGACCCTGCAGCAGGTGGGCGATGAACTGCATATCAGTTACACCTACCGGCGCCAGGCGATCGCCCACAATGTGTACCGCATCAATTATGCGGAGGCGCCGCGATGAACCTGCCTGAACTCGCCTGGCAATTCGCCTATGGCCGCATCAGCTGGGCCATCGTGCTGGCCGCGCTGGTGATCGGACTGTGGCCGCGCACGCGCGCCCTGCCGCGCAGCTGGCTGGCGGGCCTCCTGGCCGGCATGATCGTGCTGATGTGCCTGCCCGGCGCGGCGTCGCCCGCCTACTGGATCGCCCTGGGCGCGCAGTATCCAAGCGGCTTGCTAAGCGGCCTGTGCCTGGCCAAACTGCTGACTGCCTGGCAAGGCAGCGCGCGACAACGTATGATGACGCCCGGGCTGGCCGCGCTGCTCGCCATCGCCGGGACTGCCGTCTACCTCGACGCGATGGGCCTGCTGACGGCCGGTTTCTACTATTGGGGATTCAGCCCGGTCGCCGCGCCCCTGGCGGCGCTGGTCCTGGCCGTCATGGCGGCCGTCGCCGCCGCGCGCGGCCGCTGGCCTGCGCATGCGCTGGCACTGGCGCTGGCGATGTTGCTGTACGGCGTACTGCGCCTGCCGACGGGCAATCTATGGGATGCCTTGCTCGACCCGCTGCTGTGGATCTGGGCGCTGCTCGCGCTGGCGCGCCACTGGTGGCTGATCTTGCGCAGCCCGCCGGTCCGCCCGGTCGTGCCGCGCAAACGCTTTAACAATTAACTGGAGTAAGTCTTGGCAACCAAAAATGTATTGAGCCATCCGGTCTTCGCCACGGCGATCGTCATCAACACCCTGGTGCTGGCCCTTGCCATGGGCGCGTCCGGCGCCGCCCTGTCGAACCTGCTGGAAGAAGATCGCCTGGTCGAATGGATGCAATTCCTCAGCTTTGCGGTCATTTCCGTCTTGATCGGCTTCGTCGCGGTCGACCGCGCAAAAAAGGGATCCTGGCTGCGCCTGGAAGTGATCGCCCTGTTCGGCCTGACCGCGCTGGTGGCCCTGGCCGCGCTCGAAGAGATCAGCTGGTTCCAGCGCGTGCTGGCCGTCGAATCGCCGGACTTTTTCCGCCAGCATAACAAGCAGGCCGAGACCAATCTGCACAACCTGGCCATGGGCGGCGCCAGCTTGCACAAGGTAGTGCTGCTCAAGCTCATTTTCATCGTCGGCATCACGCACAACCTGATCCTGCCCCTGCTGGCGCGCTCGCGTCCGGGCATCCGCCGCTTCGTCGAATCGCTCGGCCTGTACCTGCCGCCGATCTCGGCCTCGCTGGTCTACCTGCTGCTGGTGATCCTGTCGCACACCCTGGTCCAGCATCCGCGCCAGGGCGAGCTGGGCGAAATGTTCGGCGCCGTGCACTACCTGGCCACGGCATTCGGCGCCTACTACCTGGGCATCGGCTACGACAAGGCGAAGATGATCGAAGGCATGGCCGACGGCAAGCGCATCGCCAGGCTGTTTGCCGCCTGCATGATCTTCCTGCTGTTCGTGTCCTGGCTGCTGAGCGCCATGTCGCGCGCGCCGGCTATTTCCTGACCAGGCCGAGCAGGCTGGCAGTGTCCACGATGCGCGCGTATTCGCCGTCCAGGTTGGCCAGCGACATGGCGTGCACTTCCTCAGCCGTGCGCTGCCGCCCCGCATAGTCGGCTTTATCGAAGGCGAATGTGGCATCGGACACGACCCGGGTATCGAAACCCAGGTTGCCCGCCGAGCGCGCGCTGGCCTCAACCGAGTTATTGGTGCTCACACCCACGATCACCAGTTTGTCGACGCCGCGCACCCGCAGCCAGCGCTCCAGCCCGGTGTTGGTGAACGCATCGGGCACATTCTTTTCCACCACATGCTCAGCGGCGAGCGGCGCCAGCTGCTCCTGGAACTCGCAACCGGCCTGGCCGGGCCAGAACACCGACGCCGGATTGCGCGATATGTGCCGCACATGCACCACCGTTCCGCCGGCCGCGCGCCAGGCACCCAGCAGCGCCAGGATCTGGCCCTCCGCACCAGGGTTGTTGCGCATGCCGGCGCCATAGGTCGCCATGGCCTTCTGCATATCGATAATGACCAGCACAGTATCCATGCCTAGCGTCCCAGTACGTTGAGCACGGCCAGCGTCATGGCTTGCGCCGCCGTCTTGATGGACGGTTCCGGCACCGGCGCGTAGAACGGCGAGGGGTTGAACGCGACCGGCTTGCCGCCCGCCCGTTCGGCGTCGGCGAGCACCTTCGGATCGTAAATCCCGGTAAAGAAGAACATCGACGGCACGCCCTCGTTGACGAACTGCGAGAAGTCCTCGCTGGCCGTCATCGGCGCCATGCGCGCGGCGTTGCTGCCGAAGGCTTCCTTGAACAGGGTCTCCGTTTTCAGGACCAGGGCCTCGGAGTTGACGACAGCGGCCCCGCCCTCGGTCAGCGAAATGTCCGGCGCCGGCGCCCCCGACAGCGCGGCCGACGCATTGGCCACGCGCCGTACGCCTTCCAGGATTTTGGCGCGCACGGACGGGCTGTAGGAACGAATGGTGCCGCGTATGAGCACGCTGTCGGGAATGATATTGCCCACGGTACCGCCCTGGATTGCCCCGATCGACACCACGCCGAACTCCTTGGGATCCTTTTCGCGGCTGATCACGGACTGCACTTCCATCACGAAGCGCGCGGCGATCAGGACCGGATCGATGGTCTTGTCGGGCGCCGAACCATGGCCGCCGCGGCCCTTGAAGACAATTTCCAGCACTTCCGAATTGGACGACACGGCGCCCGTGTTGTAGCCGATCGTGCCATGCGCCAGCGGCCAGGAATGCAGGGCGAAGGCGTAGTCGGGTTTGCCGAAGCGCTTGAACAGGCCGTCGGCCAGCATGGCCTTGGCGCCAGACACCGATTCCTCGGCCGGCTGGCCGACGAACATCAGGGTGCCCTTCCACTGCGCTTTCATCTCGACCAGGGTACGGGCCGTGGCCAGCCAGCTGGCCATGTGCACGTCGTGCCCGCAGCTGTGGGTGACGAAGGAGTCGCCCTTGGCGTTGCGCGCGCGGCTGGCGTACGGCAGGCCGGTTTTTTCTTCCATCGGCAAGCCATCGAGCTCGGTGCGCACCATGACGGTGGGGCCGGCGCCGTTTTTAAGGATGGCGACAATGCCGGTCTTGCCGATTTTTTCAGTGACCTCGAAGCCCAGGGCGCGCATCTCGGCGGCCAGCTTGGCGGCCGTGCGCACTTCCTCGAAGCCGATTTCAGGATTGGCGTGCAAATCCTTGTAGAGCGCTTCGGTCCATGGATACATGGCGTCGATGCGGCTACCGACCTGGGGCTTGAGCTTGATGGCGCTTTGCGCGTGGACCGGCGAAGCGAGGAAGGCGATGGCAAGTGCGGCTGCGATGGATGTTTTCAATGCGTACCTCAGGTTGGGATTTTGAGACGGCTGACCAGCAGGCCCGCGCACAGCGTAATACCGGTAACCACAGCGACGATGATCCAGAAGCCGTTGGGCTGGTCCGCCAGCGGAATGCCGCCCACGTTCATGCCCAGCAGGCCGGCGATCATATTGATGGGCAGCGCCAGCACCGTGACGATGGTCAGCACGAACAGGCTGCGGCCATTTTCCTCGTTGACGCGGGCGGCGATTTCTTCCTGCAGCAGCTTGATGCGTTCCTGCAGCGCCGCCATGTCGGACAGGACGACGGCGAATTCTTCGGTCGACTGGCGCAAGTCCTGGGCGTCGATGTCGGCCATCCAGGCCGGCGGCTTTTGCAGGAGCCGGAACAGCGAAGCCGGTTCCGGCGCCAGCAGCCGTTGCAGCCGCACCAGCACGCGCCGCATGGAACCGAGGTCGCCGCGCTTGTGCGACATGCGCCCGGCCAGCAGGTTGTCTTCGATGGTGTCGACCCGTTCGACGGCCTTGCGCACCACGCTGATCAAGACATCGGCCTGGTCGCGCAGCAGGTGCACCAGCAGTTCGACCGAGGAACGGATAGGTTCGCCGTTGCGCACCGCCTGGCGCAGGTGTTCGATCGATTGCAGGGGCGTGCGGCGGGTGCTGACCACGACATTGCGGCCCACATTGATCCACAGCGTGGAAATGTCGGACGCTTCGAAGGAAAAATCATGGAGGACATCGTTGATCACGCCGATCAGGGCATCGTCGGCCAGTTCGATGCGGGTCGAGCGCGAGCCCTGGTGCAGGGCTTCGTAGAATTCGTCCGACAGCGCCAGGTGGGCGCGCATCCATTTTTCGTTGGAGGCATTGGCCAGGTTGAAGTGCATCCAGATGAATTCATCGCTGGCACTGGCCGCGTCGCTCGCCAGCCAGGCCAGTGCGGCGGCCGAATCGATGGGGAGTGCGGCGTCGCCTCGGCCGAACAGGAAACCCCAGACCAGCCCCGAGGAATCGGAGCCGTACGAAAAACCCGATACATCCATATCCGCCCTTGTCCGCCGCGATGCATTCCTGATCGAATGCATATTATCCACTATTCGCGGCAGTAGCCTTCCCCGGCCTGGATGGTGATGCATTCTTTTTTGTCGGCCAGCCATTTCATGCCGGTCGCGGCGCCGTCGGTGGCGTGGATGGTCTCAAGCTTGCCGTCGCGTTCGAAGGCGATGGTATCGCCCGTGCCGCTGCCTTCGAAGGTGCGCGGGCCATCGAGGTTCTGGATTGTGACCGCATACTTGCCGTTGGCGCCGGCAAGCAGCAGGAAGGTGCCTTCCGGCCCGTTCCAGCGGCCCATCAGCTTGTTGGGGCCATATACGGCGCCCACCACTTTGGCGCTGGCCGCGTCCGGGCTCCCGTCCACGCAACCGGAAATGCTGGTGGCCACGACGGCGGAGCCGAGCAGCGCGAGAGTCAGTAATTTGTTCATGCTGACATTAGACCAAACAAGCGGCGCCGGCAAAAGCAAATCAAGGTAAGGAGTTGTTACACGGCGTTTCCGGCCGCTCGTCCCCGCCTGTCGCCGTTCGGCACCTTTTCTCCAAAAGCGAAGCGGCCCGGACGACAATCCGTCCGCCGACTCACCCGCGAGACCACCATGAAAACCATTGCCATCCTGCTGCTTCAACTGTTTTGCGCCGGCGGCGCCGCCGCCAGCCTCGATCCCGCCGTCCGCGTCCAGGACGACCTGTTCCGCGCCGCCAACGGAAGCTGGCTGGCCAGCACTCCTATCCCGGCCGACAAGTCGTACGTCATCGGTGTGGAAATCAACGACATCACCGATGCGCGCATCCGCGCCATCGTCGACCAGCTCGCCGCCGGCCGCCACAAGGCCGGCTCCCTCGAGCAGAAGGTGGGCGCTTTCTATGCCAGCTATTGCAATACCAGCGCCATCGACAAGGCCGGCCTGGCGCCGCTCGCCGGCCAGCTGGCTGGCATCGACGCGATCGCCACGCCGGCGCATTTGGCCACGTGGCAGGGCCGCGTACAGGGCTTGATCGAAACGCCGGTATGGCTGCGCGTATTTCCCGACCTGAAGGACCCGACGGTCAATCGCGTGATGACCTGGCAGGGCGGCCTTGGCCTGCCCGACCGCGATTACTACCTGCAAACCGGCGACGCGCGCATGGCCAAAGCCCTGGACGCCTACCGCGGCTACCTGGCAACGCTGGCGCAGCTGGCTGGCCTTCCCCGCCCGGTCGCCGTCGCCGACCGCGTGATCGCACTGGAAAAGCGGATCGCCGCCACCCACCTGCCGCGCGCCGACAGCGTCGACGTGGGCCGCATGTACAACCCGGCCACCCCGGCCAGCCTGGCCAAAAGCGCACCCGGCTTTGCGTGGAACGCATTCTTCGACGGCGCCGGCTTGCGGCACATGTCCAACCTCACCGTCACCCAGCCCGGCGCCGTGAACGGCACGGCGGCCCTGTCCGGCGAACTGCCGCTGGCCGACTGGAAGCTGTACTTCAAGCTGCGCCTGATCAACGCCTACGCCCCGGTCCTGCCGGCGGCCTTCCGCGACGCCCACTTTGCCTTCCACGGCGCCGCACTGCGCGGCGCGCCTAAGCCGGAGCCGCGCTGGCAGCAGGGCATCAACGCGCTCAATGGCGCGATGGGCGAAGCCGTGGGGCAGCTCTACGTGCAGCGCCACTTCTCCGAACGCCACAAGGCGCGGGTCCAGGCCATCGTCGTCCAGGTCCTGGCCGCGTACAAGGAATCGATCAAGGAGCAAACCTGGATGACGGAAGCGACCCGCGCACAGGCGCTGGACAAGCTGTCGAAGTACGGCAGCAAGATCGGCTACCCGGATGTGTGGCGCGACTATGCGGCGCTGCGCATGCGTGACGGCGACGCCGTCGCCAACAAGGCCGCTGCGGCGCGCTTCAACTGGGGCCTGCAGGCCGCCAAGGCCGCGCGCAAGGTCGATCGCCGCGAATGGCAGTTCACGCCGCAGACGGTCGATGCCATGTACGACGTGATGCTCAACGAGATCGTGTTCCCGGCCGCCAGCCTGCAGCCGCCCTTCTTCGACATTGACGCCGACGACGCGGCCAACTATGGCGCCATCGGCATCAACATCGGGCATGAAGTCAGCCACGGCTTCGACAGCCAGGGCAGCCAGTTCGACGGCAATGGCGTGCTGCGCAACTGGTGGACGGACGCCGACCGCAAGGCTTTCGACGCACTGGGCGCGCGCCTCGTCAGTCAGTTCGACGCCTATGAACCGATTCCGGGCAAACGCGTGAACGGCAAGTTCACGCTCACCGAGAACATGGCCGACCTGTCCGGCATGCAGGTCGCCTACAAGGCCTACCTGCGCTCCCTGAAAGGCAAGCCGTCGCCGGTGATCGACGGGCTGACCGGCGAACAGCGCTTCTTCATCGCCGCCGCCCAGTTCAGGCGCGTCAAGATGCGCGACCAGGCCATGGCCACCATGCTCGATTCCGACCCGCATGCCCCGCATGAATACCGCGCCAACGGCCCGGCCCTGAACACGGACGGCTTTCACGCAGCGTTCGGTACCAAACCCGGCGACGCCATGTACCGCGCTGCCGGCGAACGCATCCGCATCTGGTAATCCACCCTCCTTTTTCCAACCACGAAGACATCATGAAAATTACTCCCCTTATCCTGCTGATCCTGTCCGCCAACGCCGCCGCGGCGCCCGCCATCGAACCGCCGATGGCCAGCATCCCCGCAGGTACCTTCGCCATGGGCAGCCCAACGACCATCGCTGGCCCGGGTTACCCGGTTGAACAACCCGTCCACGAGGTGAAAATTTCCGCCTTCCAGCTGGCGAAGTACGAAGTGACGGTCGGCCAGTTCCGCCAGTTTGTCGAAGCCACCGGCCACAAGACAGCCGCGACGTGCTGGCAGCACGCCAGCACCGAATGGGGCATGGACAATACGAAGGGAAGCTGGCAAGCCAGCAGCTACCCGCAAAGCGAGCATCATCCCGTGATGTGCGTCTCCTGGGACGACGCCAAGGCCTATACGGCATGGCTGGCGGCCAGCACCGGCAAGCCCTACCGCCTGCCCTCCGAAGCCGAATGGGAATATGCGGCACGCGCCGGCAGCCCGGCCAGCTACCATTTCGGCAGCGACGAGGCGCAGATTTGCCGCTACGGGAATATCCGCGACACGCTCGGACATTCGGCGATCGGCAAGCGCACCGGCAAGCCAGGCAAGGAGGCGCTGTGCACGGACGGCGCGGAGTTTACGTCGGTGGTGGGCATGTACGAACCGAATCAGTTCGGCCTGTACGACATGATCGGCAACGTCGGCGAAATCGTCGAAGACTGCGAACACCTGAACTACGAAGGCGCACCGAAGGACGGTTCGGCATGGACCACGAACTGCAGCAAGGACATGAAGATGCACCGCGGCGGAAATTTCGGTTCGCGCCTGTCCGCCAGTTCGACCGGCAGGTCGCATACAGGCCCGGACAATGCGAGCGCCTTCGAAGGCTTCCGCGTGGCGCTGGGCATGCCGGGTCCCGCGGCAGGCAATGCCGCCTTCGAAGCAGGCCTGAACAAGGCACGCAGCGCCGAACGGGACCGGCGCAAGGCAGCCGTGCGTTAGAATGCAGGGCTGAATTTCCCCATACCGACCGATGAACATCCACTTCTTCCCGCGCGACCGCCAGTTCTGGCTCTATCACTGCAGCGCGCTCGCGGTGGGCCTGTTCGTCACGCTCGGCATGGCCGTGCTGTGGGGCTACATGGTGAAATACCAGATTGCCACCAGCCTGGCCTGGGTGCCCATCTACACCCTGGCCGCACTCGGTTTCCGCTGGCTGTTCCTGCGCCACGCCGGCCAGACGGTGCCGATGGGACGCCTGATCGCTTTTGCCGTGATCTACAGCGCAGTGGCCGGACTGGCCATTGCGCTCTTGCTGCAATTGACGGTGATGCCATTTTTCTGGGCGAAGTTCCTGGCCAAGTACCAGAGCATGGGCCGGACGCTCACTTATGGCGAATACCTGTTCATGAATCTCCAGAGCGAAGGGGTGGTCAACCAGATGTTCGTGCTGGTGTGGAGCTTCATCTACATCAGCGTGACCACCACCCGGCGCGCGAAAGCGACGGAGCTGTTCAACCTGCGCCTTCAGAACAATCTGAAGGATGCGCAGCTGGCCAGCCTGTCGAACCAGCTCAATCCGCACTTCCTGTTCAACTCCCTCAACAACATCCGCTTCATGATCCACGAGAACGCGCAACGCGCCGACGACATGATCATCGCGTTCTCCGAGATCCTGCGCTATTCGCTCGAAAGCAGCACGCAGGGCAAGGTGTGCCTGGGTCACGAAGTGGCCATCATCGAAAAATACATCGCCATCGTCCGCGCCCAGCTCGAAGAAAGGCTGCGCTTCCGGATCGCGATCGGCCACGACCTGCACGAAGCGCTGGTGCCGCCCATGGTGCTGCAGATGCTGGTCGAAAACGCCATCAAGCATGGACTGGAGCAGCTGCACGCGGGCGGCACGCTGACTGTGGAAGCGGCGCGGCACGGCGACGAACTCGTTTTCAAGGTGTGCAACGACATGCCGGCCACCAGCGAGCCGCGCGACGGCATGGGCATCGGCCTGCGCAATATCGCGCAGCGCCTGGCGCTGCTGTACGGCGAGCGGGCGTCGCTGGCCATCGCCAATACCGCCAACCGGTTCAGCGCCACCCTCACCTTGCCCCTGGAGCGCGGACTATGAAGGCCATTGTCGTCGAAGATTCGCGCCTGGCGCGCGAAGGCCTGGTGCGCATGCTGGGCGCCTTTCCGGAAATCGACGTGGTCGGCCAGGCCGATCACCCCACGTCCGCACTGGCCCTGATCGCGGCAACCCGGCCCGATGTCATTTTCCTCGACATCCATATGCCCGGCGACACCGGCTTCGACCTGCTGGCCGCGCTCGACTACCTGCCGCGCATCGTGTTCACGACCGCCTATTCCGAATACGCGATCCGCTCCTTCGATTACAACACGGTCGACTATTTGCTCAAGCCGGTCAGCGCCGAACGGCTGGCCATGGCGATCGCGAAGCTGGGCGTGCCCGAACCGGACGCGCCGCAACTGCCGCCGCTCGATATCGGCAGCAAAATCTTCGTCAAGGATGGCGAACGCTGCCACCTGGTCAGCCTGGCGTCGATCCGCTATATCGAAAGCTGCAAGAATTACGTGCGCATCTATTTCGGGAACGAGAACGCGTATGTGAAGAAGCCGCTCAGCACCGTAGCCGAGCGCTTGCCGGCCAAGTATTTTTTCAAGGCCAGCCGGCAGTGCATCATCAACCTGCAAGAGATTCGCGGCATCGCCGAATCGATCAGCCTGGGCTACGACGTGACCATGAACGATGGCAAGACCATCGAGATCTCGCGCCGCAATGCCGCCGAATTCAAGGAATTATTGAGCCTGTAAACGGACAACGCCGCCGGTTGCCCGGCGGCGCCTTGACTAACACCAGATCAATGGTTATTCATGATGACATGGGCAATGATGCCGGTGGCGATCGCGACCATCAGGTAGTCGTTACCGGCCTGCACCCAGTGGTGGCCGCGCGGCGGGGCGCTGAGGCGGCGGCTGCGCCAGTCGGAAACCACATAGTGGTCCTGGCGATAGTCGTTCGACAGGCGTTCGCCACGGTAGTAATCGTGGCGCTGGCCGCCGGCACGGTAGTAGCCGTAGTTGTGGCCGCGGCGCTCGTCACGGCCATAGCGCTGGTGGTCACGGCCATAGCGCTGGTGGTCACGGCCATAGCGCTGGTGGTCGCGGCTGTAGCGGTTGTCGCGTTCATCGCGATAGTCGGCGCGGTCGTCACGGTCGTTCCGCTCGTACCGGTCGCCGCGGTCGGAGCTCTCATAACGCTCGCTGCGGTCATTCCGGTCATTCCGGTAGTCGCTGGACTGCGCGAAGGCCGAAGCCCCGGTGGTCAGGCAAAGAGCCGCAGTTGCGAGGATGAGTGCTTTCTTGATCATATTAAACTCCTGGGAGAAAATGAAGCCGATGCGTTTTCAGGGTACCCGAAGAGAAAACCCTCCTGGCACATGAGCCTCAAACACATGCTTTGCTCACAGGTCCATTACACACGGTAAACCCGTTTACAGTGTGCCTCGCATCGTAAGAAGTGTTACCAGAGGTATCGTGACAGTTGCTACTCAGACAGCAAAATCGAGCGCGAAATAGCGCGTTCCAGGCAGCGGGCAGTCATAGTAAGGCGGGATTTCGACGAAACCGGCTCCCTCGTAGAGGCGGATGGCGGCCGCGGTTTTCGGCGCGATATCGAGCACCACGCGGTGCATGCCTTGCCCGCGCGCGCCGGCCAGCGCCACGTGCACCAGGTCCGCGCCGCAATCCCTGCCGCGAAACGCCGGCCGCACATACAGGCGTTTCATTTCACCGGTATCGGGCGTGAGCCAGCGTACGCCCACGCAGCCGGCCAGCACGCCGTCGGCGACGGCCACGAAGAACATGCCGTTCGGCGCGCCGTACACCTCGGGCAGGCGCGCCATTTCGTCGTCGAAGCCCTGGTAGGCCAGGTCAAAGCCCAGCCATGCCGCATACTCGTTGATCAGCGCGCGGATGCCCTCGAGGTCGTGGGCGAAATCGGCGCAGCGGATCATGGCCGGTTCATGCGCCACTGCGGCTCCTTCCGGCCAGGCTGGCCAGCGCGCCTTGCAGCTCCGGGTGCGCGAAGCTGAAGCCTTCCTTGAGCAGGCGCACCGGCGCCACGCGCTGGCCTTCGAGCAGCAGGTCGGCCTGTTCGCCCAGCGCCAGGCGCATCGGGTAGCCGGGCGTCGGGAAGATGGCCGGACGGCCATGCACCTGCGCCGCCACGCGCGCGAACTGCGCCTGGGTCACGCTGCCGGGCGCGGTCACGTTGTACGGCCCGCCCTCGCCGGTCAGGCACACATGGGCCATGGCGCGGATCACGTCGTCGACATGGATCCACGACATCCATTGCCTGCCGCCGCCGATCGGGCCGCCCAGGCCCAGCTTGATCGGCAACAGCATCATCGGCAGCGCACCCTGCCCGCCCAGCACCAGGCCAAAGCGCATGTTCGCCACGCGCACGCCGAATACCCAGGCGCCGCCGGCTGCCGCTTCCCATTCGCGGCACAGGTCCGACATGAACATCTGTTGCGGGCCCTGGTCTTCGTCGAGCGGCGTATCGTCGCCGCGCGGCTGGATGCCGTAGTAGCCGATGGCCGACGCCGACAGCATCAGCGCCGGCTTGTGCCTGGCCTTGCCGATCCAGGTGACCAGGCGGCGCGTGAAGTCGATGCGGCTGCGGCGCAGCACGGTGCGCCGCAAGGGCGTCCAGCGCCAGCCGAGGATGCGCGCGCCGGCCAGGTTGAATACGATGTCGAAGCGGCGCGACAGCGGCACGTCGTCCATGCTGGAGATGCACTCGACGTGCCCGTCGAACAGCCAGGCGGCCTTGCGCGGATCGCGCGTGAGCACGGTGACGCGGTGGCCGTCGCCCAGCAGCGCCCGCACCAGCTTCTGGCCGATGAAACCGGTGGCGCCCGTGACCAGCACGGCTTTCTCGGTATCGCTGAAATGGGCAGACAGCGTCGTTTCACGGCCCAGCGCGCGCGCGGCGAAGGCATCGCGCACGCCGGAGATGGCCACGCCCACGCCGCACAGGGCAAGGAAGGCGCCCAGCACGCCCTGCGGCTGCCAGGACAGCGCGGTGGGCTGCGCCATCCAGGCCGGTGCGGTCAGCGCCAGCAGCGTGATGATGGCGCCGCCATTGATGGCCAGTACGGTATGCGTGATCCGTTCCGTGGCCGGCAGCAGGCGGGTCTTGTCCTCGACCACGAAGTCCCACAGCGTCAGGCCGGTTTCGACGGCAAACACCACCAGCAGCACGATGGCCCAGATGCCGTGGAAGGCCCAGGACGACAGGCCCACGAACAGGGCGCCGTAGATCAGCGCCCGCACCGCGTGGATGGACAGTTCCAGGCGCGCCGTGCGGCGGCCCGGAAGCGCTTCGGTCAGCTCGTGGTGGTACAGGGTGTCGAAGGCGCCCAGGATGCCTTGCAAGGCCAGCAGTTGCAGTGCGAGGTGATGTGTATTCATGCTTCCACTTTCTGACGGTCGGCGAAAAAGAGATAAACCAGCGGCGGCAGCATGCCGGCCACGGCGAACAGGTCGAGCCAGACATTGGCCCAGCACTCGGCGCGCAGGGAAATGAGCATGTCCTGCGGCGCCCACAGCACGATGCCGGCGATCAGCGCGCCCCAGGCGAAGCTGTTGCGCTGGCGGTCGCCCATCCAGGCCAGTGCGCCCATCCACAGCGCGGCCGCTTGCACCGTGGGGCCGAACAGCGAGATCCACCACACCTGCTGCGCGCGCGCCTGGGCCGGAACGTCGGCGCCCCAGAAGAAGGTTTCGAGGGCGCGGTGGTAGCCGTCGAACATGGCGGCATTGGCCACCGTGGGCAGGACGGCGCCCACGACCAGGTGGGCGCCGATGGCGATATAGGTGAGCCGGACGGCCCAGGTGCGCAGATCCATTCAGAGATCCCTCTTGCAGGCGCCGTCGGTGCAGGCGGGTGCGCTGCGGTAACCGAGGAGCCTGGACATGGTGTAGCGGTGACGGGCGAACAGGCGGTACAGGCAAGACAGGACAGAACGCAGCACGGGTACGCGCAGGGGCCAGACCAGCCAGGTGCGCCCCACCAGTTCGTAGGCGGCCAGGATGCTGGCGGTGCCCACCAGGATCGCGCCTTGCGCCGTGCGGCTATACATCTCGCGATTGAGTTCGGCCATGCCGGCGCCCAGGAATGCCGGGTCGAAGCCGGGCAGCGCGATGTCGACGAAGGCCAGCCGGTGCGACTTGTCCCAGCCGCGCAGGCGCGCCATTTCGGCGCGGCAGAACGGGCATAGTCCGTCGTAGTACAAGGTCAGTTGAGCCTCGATCATGGCGCACCGTCCATGAAGCGCGCCAGCTTGCCGCCCATTTTCAGCATGCGCTCCAGCGTGGGCGGCGGCAGGTGCTTGTAGTCGTCGTAGCTGGCGCCCAGCATTTCCAGGAAGGCCAGCACTTCGTTCATGCGCGTGAGCGACGCGGTGTCGAGCGCGGCATCCTTGCCGCCTTCGATCGCGCATTCGCGCAGCACGGTGAGGGTGGGATCGATCTCGCGCCGCTTGCGCTCTTCCACGATGACGCGGAAGATTTCCCACACGTCTTGCAGGGCCACGAAATGGTCGCGCCGGTCGCCCATCAGGTGGGTCACCCGGATCAGGTTCCAGCTTTGCAGTTCCTTGAGGCTGTTGCTCACGTTCGAGCGCGCCACCACCAGCGCTTCGGCGATGTCCTCGGCCGCCAGCGGGCGGTTGGCCAGGAACAGCAAGGCGTGGATCTGGGCCACGGTGCGGTTGACGCCCCAGCGGGCGCCCATTTCGCCCCAGTGCAGGATGAACTTCTGTTCCGTGGCGCCCAATGCCATGATTCTCTCGATTCTTTAATTTCTGTTATTACAGAAATATAAGACCGAAGCGCAGGCCGTGTCAACGGTTTTCTGGCGTATCAGGGAGTTGGAACAGCTTTGGGGTCGGGCTTGGGCGGCGGCAATGGCGTGGCCGATACGGTCGGCTTGCCGTTGGCGCCCAGGACCTGGATGAAGATTTCGTTCTGCTTGATCATGCCCAGCTCGTAGCGGGCCCGCTCTTCGACGGCGCCGGTGCCATCCTTCAGGTCGCGTACTTCCGATTCGAGCTTGGCGTTGCGGGCCTTGAGTTCTTCGGCATGGGTCTTGGCGAGCGACACCTGCCCCTCCAGCTCGGACACACGCAGCCAGCCGCCCTTGCCCAGCCACAAGGGCAGCTGGATCAGCAACAGAAGGAAGGCGAGAGCGAGCGTGATGAGGCGCATGGCGTCCGGTCCGGCCAGCAGGCGCTGGCCGGGACCATCAATTACTTCAGGTTGTAGAAGGCAGCGCGGCCAGGGTAGCTGGCGATATCGCCCAGGTCTTCTTCGATGCGCAGCAGCTGGTTGTACTTGGCCATGCGGTCCGAACGCGACATCGAGCCGGTCTTGATCTGCAGGGCGTTGGTGCCAACGGCGATGTCCGCGATGGTCGAATCTTCGGTTTCGCCCGAACGGTGCGAGATGACGGCGGTGTAGCCGGCACGCTTGGCCATTTCGATGGCGGCGAAGGTTTCGGTCAGGGTGCCGATCTGGTTGATCTTGATCAGGATCGAATTGGCGATGCCCTTCTCGATGCCTTCTTTCAGGATCTTGGTGTTGGTGACGTACAGGTCGTCGCCCACCAGCTGCACTTTTTTGCCCAGGCGGTCGGTCAGGATTTTCCAGCCATCCCAGTCGCCTTCATGCATCGCGTCTTCGATCGAGATGATCGGGTACTTGTCGCACCAGGTTTCGAGCATGTCGGTAAATTCGGTAGCGGTCAACTGCATGCCTTCGCCGGACAGGTGGTACTTGCCGTCCTTGTAGAACTCGGACGCGGCGCAGTCCAGGCCCAGGGCGATCTGCGCGCCCGGCTCGTAGCCTGCCTGCTCGATCGCCTGCATGATCAGCTTGATGGCTTCTTCGTGGCTCGACACGTTCGGCGCGAAACCGCCTTCGTCGCCGACCGAGGTGGCCAGGCCTTTTTCGTGCAGGATTTTCTTGAGCGTGTGGAAGATCTCGGCGCCGTAGCGGATCGCTTCCTTGAAGCTTGGCGCGCCGACCGGGATGATCATGAATTCCTGGATGTCCAGGTTGTTGTCGGCGTGCGCGCCGCCGTTGATGACGTTCATCATCGGCACCGGCATCTGCATGGCGCCCGAACCGCCGAAGTAGCGGTACAGCGGCAGGCCGGCTTCTTCGGCGGCGGCCTTGGCCACTGCCATCGACACGGCCAGCATGGCGTTGGCGCCCAGGCGGCTCTTGTTTTCGGTGCCATCGAGGTCGATCAGGGTGCGATCCAGGAAAGCCTGTTCGTTCGCGTCCAGGCCCATGATCGCTTCGGAGATTTCGGTATTGATATTTTCGCAGGCTTGCAGCACGCCCTTGCCGAAGTAGCGGCTCTTGTCGCCGTCACGCAGCTCGATCGCTTCGCGCGAACCGGTCGATGCGCCCGACGGTACGGCAGCGCGGCCCATCACGCCCGACTCCAGCAGCACGTCGCATTCGACGGTTGGGTTGCCGCGCGAATCCAGGATTTCACGGCCGATAATATCAACGATAGCACTCAATTTTTTTCTCCAAAAGGTCAGCAAAAAGGTGGGCGGATCCGGGCGAATCCGCCTGCATCTGTCAGGCGATCAGGCGTGCGGCACGAGCTCGGATCAGGTGAAACTCGATTCGAGGAAGCCGGCTTTCTTGACCACGCGGTCCAGTTCGACCAGGGTGGTGAGCAGCTCTTTCATGCGTCCCAGCGGGACTGCATTCGGGCCGTCCGACAGCGCCTGCGCGGGATTGGGGTGCGTTTCCATGAACAGGCCGGCGATACCGGCTGCCACGGCTGCGCGCGAGAGCACGGGGATGTGTTCGCGCTGGCCACCGGATGAGGTGCCCTGTCCGCCCGGCAGTTGTACCGAATGGGTCGCGTCGAACACGACCGGGCAGTTCGATTCGCGCATGATCGCCAGTGAGCGCATGTCCGAAACGAGGTTGTTGTAGCCGAAGGAGACGCCGCGCTCGCAAGCCATGAAGTTATCTTCCAGCAGGCCCGCTTCTTTCGCCGCCAGGCGTGCCTTGTCGATCACGTTCTTCATGTCGCCGGGCGCGAGGAACTGGCCCTTCTTGATATTGACCGGTTTGCCGGACTGCGCGCAGGCGATGATGAAATCGGTCTGGCGGCACAGGAAGGCCGGCGTCTGCAGCACGTCGACGACCGACGACACGGCCGCGATCTCTTCGATGGTGTGGATGTCGGTCAGGACCGGCACGCCGATTTCGCGGCGCACGTCGGCCAGGATCTCGAGGCCCTTGTCCATGCCGGGACCGCGGAACGAGGTGCCCGAGGATCGGTTGGCCTTGTCGAAGGACGACTTGTAGATGAAGGGGATGCCAAGGCTTGAGGTGATTTCCTTCAGTGTGCCGGCGGTGTCCATCGCCATCTGGCGCGATTCGATCACGCAGGTGCCGGCGATGAGGAAAATCGGATGTTCAAGACCTACGTCGAAACCGCAAAGCTTCATGCTGCGTCTCCTCGCAATGCCGGCGCGCCGTTATTGGCTGCTGCCGCGTTGGTATTGGCTGCCTTGTGGGCCAGCGCCGCCTTGATGAACGAAATGAACAGCGGGTGTCCGGTACGCGGGGTCGACTTGAACTCCGGGTGGTACTGGACGCCCATGTACCACGGGTGCGAATTGGCGCCGGTGCGCGGCAGTTCCATGATTTCGCACAGGTCTTCGGTCGGGGTGCGGGCCGAGACGATCAGGCCTGCGGCTTCGACGCGCGCCAGGTAATGGTTGTTCGCTTCGTAGCGGTGGCGGTGGCGCTCGGTGACCACGGAACCGTAGATCTCGGCGGCCAGCGTGCCCGGGTTGACCGCGCAGGTTTGCGCGCCCAGGCGCATGGTGCCGCCCAGGTCGGACGACTCGTCGCGCTTTTCAACCTTGCCGTCATGGTTCTGCCACTCGTTGATGAGGGCAACGACCGGCTGGTCGGTGTCGGTATCGAACTCGGTGGAGTTGGCGTTGGCCATGCCGGCCTTGTGGCGTGCGTATTCGATCAGGGCGACCTGCATGCCCAGGCAGATGCCCAGGTAAGGGATGCCGTTTTCGCGTGCGTACTGGGCCGCCATGATCTTGCCTTCCACGCCGCGCTTGCCGAAGCCACCCGGCACCAGGATGGCGTCGTACTTGGCCAGGTGGGCGCAGCCCTTGGTCTCGATGTCTTCCGAGTCCAGGTATTCGATATTGACGCGGCTTTCGGTGTGGATGCCGGCGTGACGCAGCGCTTCGGTGAGCGACTTGTAGGACTCGGTCAGGTCGACGTACTTGCCGACCATGCCGATGGTGACGTCGGCCTTCGGGTTTTCCAGCGCATAAATGAGCTTGGTCCACATCGACAGGTCGGCCGGCGGCGCTTCCATGCCCAGCGCTTCGAGGATGATGGCGTCCAGGCCCTGGTCGTGCAGCATCTGCGGCACCTTGTAGATGGTGTCGGCGTCCCACACGGAGATGACGGCCTGCTCTTCGACGTTCGAGAACAGCGAAATCTTGGCGCGTTCGTCGTCGGGAATCGGGCGGTCGGCGCGGCACAGCAGCGCGTTCGGCGAAATGCCGATCTCGCGCAGCTTTTGCACGCTGTGCTGGTAGGCTTGGTTTTCAGTTCGCCGGCAGAAGCGATGTAAGGCACCAGGGTCAGGTGCACGAAGGCAGCCGACTTGCGGCCCGCGCGCAGCGACAGCTGGCGCGCCGCTTCCAGGAAGGGCAGCGATTCGATGTCGCCCACGGTGCCGCCGATTTCCACCAGCGCCACGTCCACGCCTTCGGCGCCGCGGTAGATGTAATCCTGGATCTCGTTGGTGATGTGCGGGATCACCTGCACCGTCTTGCCCAGGTACTCGCCGCGGCGTTCCTTGCGGATCACCGATTCGTAGATCTGGCCGGTGGTGAAGT
>Ga0187843_10000307_pt1 | contig 36860 bp, 30 predicted proteins | sample SpaLakP09_SKY_43_FD_134516 | JGI IMG/M metagenome (GOLD analysis project Ga0187843, IMG submission 134516) | Oligotrophic lake water microbial communities from Sparkling Lake, Wisconsin, USA - SP09_SKY_43 | ecosystem: Environmental > Aquatic > Freshwater > Lake | place: USA: Sparkling Lake... | reverse complement strand
GGACAATCTGGCCGAAGAAATGGACGGTATCATGGCCCGCCTGCAGCGCGCCGGCATGAAGCAGTGCGCGCCCAAGCTGAACCCGAAGAAGGATCCGGCCACCTGGCTCTCCGACAAGGGTGCACCGTGGGCCAAGCTGGCCAACGAAAAGCCGAAGGGCGAAACCATCCCCTACGACAAGCTGCTGCAAGCCTGGAAGGATGGCCGCGTTCGCTGATGCCGCCTGATAGCCCTCACGCGTGAGATGACGCCATCCCGGCCGGTGTCGGGGTGGCGTCTTCGCGTTTGTGCAGGACTGGTTTGCTTAGTTCTGTTTTGATACTTTATTGGTATCTTCCTGACGCCGCACAGCTATTGATTGCTGGCGCAATGCGCAAAGTGTTTTTCCATTTTTGAACCCAAGAGGTTCAGTCGTCTGCAAGGAATTGTCATGGCCTATCTGCTCGCCCTCGACCAGGGCACCTCCAGCTCGCGCAGCATCATCTTCGACCAGAGTGGCGCCATCGTCGCCACCGCCCAGCAGGAATTCCCGCAGATCTTCCCGCAGCCGGGCTGGGTCGAGCACGACCCCATGGACCTGTGGCAGAGCCAGTTGCAGACGGCACAGAAGGTGCTGGCGCAAAGCGGCATCAAGGCCGAAGAACTGACCGCCCTGGGCATCACCAACCAGCGCGAGACCACCGTGGTGTGGGAGCGCGCCACCGGCAAGCCGGTCTACAACGCCGTGGTCTGGCAGGACCGCCGCGCCGAAGTGGTGTGCGCAGCGCTGCGTGAACGAGGTCTGGGCGAGGCCATCCAGAAGAAGACCGGGCTGGTGCTCGATCCGTATTTTTCCGGCACCAAGCTGCGCTGGATCCTGGACAACGTCGACGGACTGCGTGCGCGCGCCGAACGTGGCGAGCTGCTGTTCGGTACCGTCGATTCCTGGCTGGTCTGGAACCTGACCGGTGGCCGCCTGCACGTGAGCGATGTCTCCAATGCCTCGCGCACCATGCTGTGGAACATCCACACCGGTGCCTGGGATGAAGAACTGCTGCAATGGCTCGATATTCCCGCCGCGATGCTGCCGCAGGTGCATGCCTCGGCGCACGTCTATGGCGAGATCGATGCGCAGCACCTCGGCGCGGCGGTCAGGATCGGCGGCATCGCCGGCGACCAGCAGTCGGCCCTGTTCGGCCAGGCCTGCGTGCGTCCCGGCATGGCCAAGAATACTTACGGTACCGGCTGTTTCATGCTGCTGCATACCGGCGACCAGTGCGCGAGGTCGCATAACGGCCTCATCAGCACCGCCGCCTGCCAGGTCGATGAACGCAAGCAGTATGCGCTCGAAGGCAGCGTCTTCATCGGCGGTGCCGTGGTCCAGTGGCTGCGCGATGGCTTGAAGGCCATCAAGACCTCCACCGACGTCGAGGGCCTGGCCTGCACGGTGGAAGATTCGGGTGGGGTGGTGTTCGTGCCGTCCTTCACGGGGCTGGGTGCGCCGTACTGGAACCCGGGTGCCAAGGGCGCCATCGTCGGTTTGAGCCGGGGCAGCACGGTGGCCCACATCGCCCGCGCGGCGCTGGAATCGATCGCCTTCCAGAGTACCGCCCTGCTCAATGCCATGGTCAGGGATGCGGTCTCGCCCATCACCGAATTGCGCGTCGATGGCGGGGCGGCGGCCAACAACCTGCTGCTGCAGTTCCAGGCCGACCTGCTGGGCATTCCGGTGATCCGTCCGCAAGTGACCGAAACCACGGCGCTGGGCGCGGCCTATCTGGCCGGGGTGGCCACGGGTGTCTATCGTGATTTGTCGGAGCTGTCTGCGCAGTGGCGCATGGAGCGCACCTTCGAGCCGCGCTTCACGCGCGAAGAGGCGCAGGAACGCATCCACGCATGGGAAGCCGCGATCCGCCAGGTCAGCGCAGCGTGAACGCGAGGCGGCGCATCGCTGCGCCGCCAGCATGCATCAGGTGGGCGAGCCGGTGCTGAGCATCTGCATGGTGTCGAGATGGCTCAGGCGCGCCCATTCCTCGCCGCCACGGGCGACGATGGTATCGGCCTCGGGCGTGGCCATCAGGTCGAGGATCTCGGTGTCGCTCATTTCCATGTCGTCGTTGTAGCGGAACACCTTCAGTACCGGGCGCGTCAGGTCCTGCGCATTCTGGCGGATCACGAAGCCGGAGCGGCCCGATTCCAGCTTGACGATGGAGCCCACCGGATAGATCCCCAGCGTCTTGACGAAGGCCAGGAACATGGCGCGGTCGAAGTGGCCGGTCCAGGAGGCCATGGTGGAAATGGCCTCGGCCGGATCCCAGGCACGCTTGTAGGGGCGGTCCGAGGTCAGGGCGTCATAGACGTCGCAGATCGCCGCCATGCGCGCATACAGGCTGATCTGGCCGCTGCGCAGCAGTTCCGGATAGCCCTGGCCGTCCATCTTCTCGTGATGGTGCAGGCAGACATCGCGCGCGTAATCGGGCACGTTGGGGTCCTGGCTCAGGTATTTGTAGCCCAGCTCGGGATGCTTCTTGATCTGGGTGAATTCTTCGTCGGTCAGCTTGCCGGGCTTGTTGAGCAGTTCATGCGGCAGGAAGGCCTTGCCCACGTCGTGCAGGAAGCCACCCAGGCCGGCTTCGCGGCAGGCCTTCTCGTCCAGGCCCAGGGTACGGCCCAGGGCCACCATCAAGGCACAGACCGCCACCGAGTGCAGGTAAGTATATTCATCGGCCAGCTTCAGGCGCAGCACGCTGAGCGTGCCATTGGGGCTTTGCAGGACGGCGCCGGCAATTTCCTCCACCACCGTCACGCAGCGCTCCACGTCCAGCGCCTTGCCCAGCCGGGCTTCGCTGAACATGGCCTTGGTCGCCCTTTTTGCATTCTCGCGCAGGGCTTCGGCTTCCAGCAGGGTGGTATCGATGTCCGGACCCGGCGGCAGTTCGTGGGCCGGCTCGGCTGGCGCGGGGGCGCTGTCCTCGGGCGGCTCCCCTTGATCGGCCGCTTCGGCCACATCCAGTCCGCGTTCCGGATCGATCCAGCAATGGGCGATACCGCTGGCATGCGCCTGCTTCAGGTCGGCCTCATTCTTGAGCAGGAACTTGTTCTTCCAGAACGGATGGTCCAGCCAGGCCGCTTCGAAGCCGCAGAAATACATCCCGAGGACCAGATCCTCCGTTTTAATTTTTTTCAACATTTCTCGTACATCTTTCCGGCTCACCGGGGAACGGGTTGGCATGGCGCTCCCGTACGCAGGCGGTGGAGCGCCGAGGGTACGCGGACAGGATTGCTTGTCGTTAATCATCTCATATGCATGAGCATATGTGAACGTTTCTGATTATTGCCATCCTGGCAATGCCCCGCCGTTGCGGGCTTCCGGCGCACCACCGTTGCCCGCGACCGGACACATCACACCACGGCCGGTTTCATCAGCGGCTGCTCGGCCAGGGTGCTGCGGATCAGTCCCAGGGCATGCTGGATGTCGCTGCGGCTGGCGATGCCGCCGATGCATACGCGCACTGCCTGCACCGGGGCGGCCGTGACTGAAAAGGCGTCCACCCCCACCACGGCCACGCCATTGCTGCGCATCTGGGCGGAAAAGCTGCTGGCCTGCCAGCCGCCGGGCAGCTTCAGCCACAGGTGGAAAGCTTCCGCTTCGGAGGCATAGCTGTTCTCGGGCAGGATACGGGCGGCGATCTTCTGGCGGGCCATCGACTCCTTGCGGATATTGGCCAGCGCCAGGTCGGCCACGCCGTCGCGGATCCAGTGCGTGGCCAGGGTCGAGGTGACCGGCGAGGCCATGACCGTAGTTGCGCGCAGGGCAGCGGTCAGGCGTGCTGCGGAGGCCACGTCCGGCGCCACCATGTAGGCGATGCGCAAGCCTGCGCCCACCGTCTTGGCCAGGCCCGTGACGTAGTAGGTCAGTTCGCTGCCCAGGCTGGCGATGGCCGGTGGCGCATTGCGCGGCAGGAAGCCGTAGGCATCGTCCTCGATGATGGCGACCTCGTAGTGGCGGGCAATTTCCACCAGCGCCTGGCGCCGCGAGACCGAGGTCGTGCAGGTGGTCGGATTGAGCAGCGTGGGATTGCAATACAGCGCCTTGGGCGCGTATTGCGCGCAGGCGCCTGCGAAGGCCACGGCATCGATGCCTTCATTGTCCATCGGCAAGCCGACCAGCTTGATGTTGAGATGCCCGGCCAGCGCCCGCAGGCCGGGATAGGTCACGTCCTCACAGCAGAGCACGCCGCCCGGCCCGACCAGCATGGTGAGGATGGCCAGCAGCGCACATTGCGCGCCTGGCGTGACCAGTACCCGTTCCGGTTCCACCAGCAGCGCGCGCCGGCGCAGCCAGAGCGCACCGGCTTCGCGATCCTCCGGCGATCCACCGAAGTCCTGGTAGCGCATCAGGTCGCGCAGGCGGCCGTTGACCTTGTTCCATCCCGACTGCATCAACTCCATCAGTTCCGGCGACTCCGGTTCGGGCGGCATGTTCATCGACATGTCCACATTGGGCCGTCCTTCGGTCACGCGCGGGATGCGCGGACGGCGCTTGCCGCAGACGAAGGTGCCGCGTCCCACCACCGAATCCACCAGGCCGCGCCGATGGGCTTCCGTATAGGCGCGGGCCACCGTGGTGAAGTCCAGGTCCAGCAACTCGGCCAGCTTGCGTTGCGGCGGCAGGCGCTGCTCGGGCTGCAGGTGGCCGGTGGCGACATCCTCGGCGATCGCATTGGCAATGGCCAGGTAGAGCGGTCCGCTGCCCTTCTTCAATTTGGGGATCCACAGGGTGCTGTTCTTGGACATGGCGGCTTCCTCGTTTCCGGCGTTCAACATTGACTGCATCGAAAAGCCTCATTGAATGCAATTTGCATTCCATCCAATCAGGCTTCGGCGGCCATGCGATTGCACCGTCTTGCAACATTGCCCGCAGTGCCCGCGCACCAACTCAAGACACGGCGCTGCGCCAGGGTGCAAGCGGGTTTGCGCGGTGTTTGCGGATTGTATGGAGCGATTGAATGGATTGCTTCACGGCCCGCAAAAAGCGCTTCGCCGGTGACGATTCGGCAAGCCGCGCAGGTGCTGGGGTCTGCATCGAAGAGCTGCGATTGACGGGATTTTTATGCAGTCAATTCGCACATTGACGGGGTGCTGGTGGCACGCCTGATGCATTCAATGCCAGCGTCGCGGCGAGGTCGCCGGACCACTTCCCCAAGTGCAGACCAACAGCAATCGAGAGGAGTATCACCATGCCCGCAGTCACCAAAGCAGCCCACGCCCCCGGCGATTTCCTGGTGGATTATGAAGAGAAGGTATTCGAAGACGTCAAAGCCCAGCCGGGAGAAAAAGCGCTGGTGACCTTCCATACGGTGGCCTTCGAAGGCTCGATCGGTTTCGTCAACCTGCTGCAGGCCACGCGCCTGAAGCGCAAGGGCTTCGAGACCTCCATCCTGCTCTACGGTCCCGGTGTGACGCTGGGCGTGCAGCGCGGTTTCCCGACCCTGGGCGATGAGGCTTTCCCCGGTCACCAGAACTTCAACAAGCAGATCGTCAAGTTCATGGAAGAGGGCGGCAAGGTCTACGCCTGCCGCTTCGCCCTGCAGGCCCTGTACGGCCACGGCGAGCCCTCGCTGATCCCGGGCATCCGCCCCATCAATCCGCTGGACGTGCTGGACCTGGTGCTGCTGCATCGTCGCGACAACGCCTTCATCCTCGACACCTGGACCCTGTAAGCGGAAGGGCGGCCCCATGAGCAATCACAAGAGAACGGTACGGGCGGCGGCGGTACAGATCGCGCCCGACCTCGACAGCGAATACGGCACCGTGGCCAAGGTCTGCCAGGCCATTGCACAGGCCGCTGCGCAAGGTGCGCAACTGGTCGTGTTTCCGGAAACCTTCGTTCCTTACTATCCGTACTTCTCGTTCGTGAGGCCGCCCTTCGCTTCGGGCCCGGAACACCTGCTGCTCTATGAGCGGGCCGTGACGGTGCCCGGTCCCGTGACCCAGGCGGTATCAGAGGCCGCACGCGCGCACGGCACGGTGGTGGTGCTGGGCGTAAACGAGCGCGATCACGGCACGCTCTACAACACGCAGCTGGTCTTCGATGCCGATGGCACGCTGGTATTGAAGCGCCGCAAGATCACGCCGACCTATCACGAACGCATGATCTGGGGGCAGGGCGATGCCAGCGGCCTGAAGGTGGTGCCCACCGCCGTGGGCCGCCTGGGCGCGCTGGCCTGCTGGGAACACTACAACCCGCTGGCGCGCTACAGCCTCATGGCGCAGCACGAGGAAATCCACTGCGCACAGTTTCCCGGTTCCATGGTGGGGCAGATCTTTGCCGACCAGATGGAGGTGACCATCCGCCATCACGCACTGGAATCGGGCTGCTTCGTCATCAATGCCACCGGCTGGCTCACCGATGAACAGATCGCTGCCATCGAGCCCGACCCGAAGGCGCAGAAGGCGCTGCGCGGTGGCTGCTGTACCGCCATCGTCTCGCCCGAGGGCAAGCTGCTGGCCGAACCCCTGCGCAGCGGCGAAGGCATCCTGGTGGCCGACCTGGACATGGAACTGGTCACCAAGCGCAAGCGCATGATGGATTCGGTGGGCCACTATGCGCGCCCGGAACTGCTGCACCTGGTGATCGATGATCGCCGCACTTCTCCCATGTCTTCGCTGTTCGCGGCCGAACAGCCTGCTCCTGTCACTCACTCCTCCACGAGGCCCCATCATGCAGACAGCCGTCATCCAGTTGCACCCCCAGCGTCCGAGCCGCAAGGCTCCCATGGAATTGATCTCGGAACTGCAGTCCTTGGGGCTGCGTCTTGACGATCCCGCAGCCGGCGCACAGAGCCGCCGGGGCGGGGCAGGGCCGTCGGACCACAAGGCGGTGACCGTCGACGGGCACACCGTGATGATCCCGGTGCATACGGCCGGGGCCTGGTCCTCGCCCTATGTGGCCACGCAGCCCGGCGCCGATGGCGCTTCGCGTATCCTGCGCGATGGCGTGGAGGTGGGCGTGGTGTCCTTCCCGCACCAGCCGCGCTTCTACAAGATGCAGACCTTCGATGGCATCCCCTACGGCAAGATCGCCACGCTGCATGGTGCCGATGTGCTGGCCACCACCATCCTGCAGAGCTGCATCCGTTACGAGAGCCGCCGCAAGTCCTGCCAGTTCTGCGCCATCGGCCAGTCGCTGGCGGCCGGCCGCACCATCCTGCGCAAGACGCCCGAGCAACTGGGCGAGGTGGCGCGTGCGGCGGTGCTGCTCGATGGCGTCAAGCACATGGTCATGACCACCGGCACCCCCAATGCCACCGATCGCGGCGCGCAACTGCTGTGCGAAAGCGCCTTCGGCGTGAAGTCGGCGGTGAACCTGCCGATCCAGGGCCAGTGCGAACCGCCGGACGACAACGCCTGGTTCCGCCGCATGGCCGATGCCGGCATCGATACCCTGGGCATGCACCTCGAAGCGGTTACGCCGGAAGTGCGCAAGCGCATCATGCCCGGCAAGGCCACCGTGCCCGTGGAGCGCTACATGGAAGCCTTCGCCGCGGCCGTCGAGGTGTTCGGACGCGGACAGGTCAGCACCTACATCCTGGCCGGCCTGGGCGACAGCGACGAGGCCATCCTCACCATGAGCGAGCAGCTCATCGCGCTGGGCGTGTATCCCTTCGTGGTGCCTTTCGTACCGATCTCGGGCACGCCGCTGGAAGATCATCCTTCTCCCGATGCCGCATCGATGCGCCGCCTGCTCGCGCCCCTGGCCGGCATGCTGGAGAGCGCCGGCATGCGATCGGGCGATGCCAAGGCCGGCTGCGGCAAGTGCGGTGCGTGTTCCTCGCTGTCTTCGTTCGAAAGGAAATGACATGAGCGACGTGGCTGAAAAAGTTTCCGTGGCGCCTGAGGTCCTGCCGCACACCGTGCGCATCAAGCTGGCGCTGGACAAGTCGGAGCGCGAAGAAGCCCGCCGCCTGCGCCGTGCGGTGTTCTGCACCGAGCAGGGCGTTTTCCAGGAGGACGACACCGATGCCATCGACAGCATCGCCATGCCCATCGTGGCCGTTCTCGAGCGCGCCGATGGTTGGCGGGAAATCGTAGGAACGGTGCGTATCCACGAATCTTCGCCAGGCGTGTGGCACGGTTCCCGGCTGGCCGTGGCGCAGCATGCGCGCCGCATCGGCTCGGTCGGCAGCGGCCTCATCAAGCTGGCCGTCTCCACCGCCCACGCGCATGGCTGCCACACCTTCCTGGCCCAGGTGCAGAGCCAGAATGCGCCGCTGTTCCGGCGCCTGCACTGGCACACCCTGGCCGAGATCGAAGTGCATGGGCTGCCGCATCACCAGATGCAGGCCGACCTGTCCTTCTATCCGCCCATCAGCGATGGCGACGTCGGTTTCATCGTGGGTGGCCGCGAGGAGCGCAAGCCATGAATGCGCGCCACGGCGGACCTGCACTGGCGCAGATCGTCGAGGCCTTGCGCAACTCGCGCGGCATCGCCCACAAGCGCGATATCGGCGCGGTGATGCAGGCCTTGCCGATGGCGGCCGCGACCCGGCACCAGGGCCATACCCTGGACGTGGGCGACGACTGTGCGGCCATTCCCGATGGCGACGGCTACCTGCTGTTTGCCATCGAAGGGTTCATCAACGAGTTCGTCGAGCAGCAGCCCTGGTTTGCCGGCTACTGCGGCGTGATGGTCAACGTCAGCGACATCTATGCCATGGGCGGCCGTCCCCTGGCGGTGGTCGATGCGCTGTGGAGCCGTGGCGGCGAGGCGGCGCGCCCCATTCTTGAGGGCCTGGCCGAGGGCGCCCGCGTCTACGGCGTGCCGGTAGTGGGCGGACATAGCAATCGCCGCAATGACCGCGAGCAATTGTCGGTCTCCATCATCGGCCGGGCCAAGCGGTTGCTCACCAGTTTTGATGCCCGCAGCGGCGAACACCTGGTGGCGGCCATCGACCTGCGCGGGCGCTTCCAGGAACCCTATGCCTACTGGAACGCCAGCACCGGTGCGCCCGCCGAACGCTTGCGCGCCGACCTCGAAGTGCTGCCCGGGCTGGCCGAGGCAGGCCTGGTGCGGGCGGCCAAGGACATCAGCATGGCCGGCGTGATCGGCACCGCCTTGATGCTGCTGGAGTGTTCCGGCAAGGGCGCGGTGATCGACCTGGATGCCGTGCCGCGTCCGCCGGAGGCCGATTTCCTGCGCTGGCTGGGTGCCTTCCCCAGTTATGGATTTTTGCTCAGCGTGGCAGACGATGACCTGCAGGAAGTGCTGTCCCGCTTTGCCGCGCGCGACATCGCGGCCGCCTCCATCGGACGCATCGATGACAGCGGTCAGCTCGACCTGTGCCTGCAGGGGCAGCGGCTGCCGTTCTGGAACCTGGCCGAGGAAGCGCTCATCGGTTGCGGTCCGCGCCGGGAGTCGTAAATGGACGTACTACCCACACCGCTGCGCATCGCCATGCTGACCCACTCCGTCAATCCGCGTGGCGGCGTGGTACACGCCTTGCAACTGGCCGAGAGCCTGCAAGCCCTGGGCCACGACGTCACCCTGTTTGCCCCCGATGCACGCGGCAAGGGTTTGTTCCGGCCGGCAGCCTGCCATTTCCAGCCAGTGCCGGGACCCGTGCAGTGCGGCGATGTGGCCGGCATGGTGCGCCAGCGCATCGACGATTACCTGCGCCGCTTCGAACAGCGTGACATGGGGCGCTTCGATATCTGCCATGCGCAGGATTCCATCAGCGCCAACGCGCTGGCCACCCTGGCCGAGCGCGGCGTGATCGGTGGCTATGTGCGCACCGTGCATCATCTCGACCAGTTCGACGATGCGCGCCTGCACGCCTGGCAGGAACGCGGCTACCGTGAGGCCGACCTGGTGCTGTGCGTGAGCCGGACCTGGCAGGACATCCTGCTGCGCGAGCATGGCGTGCGGGCTACGCTGGTCTCCAATGGGGTCGACATGCAGCGCTATACGCCTGAGCCAGCACCCCGCGATCAAGCCTTGCGGCATGCCCTGGGCCTCACGGGCGCACCGCTGTTGCTGGCCGTGGGCGGCGTCGAACCGCGCAAGAACACGCTGGGCATCCTGCAGGCGTTCGTGCGGCTGCGCCGCGTCTATCCGCAGGCGCAACTGGTCATCGCCGGTGGCGCCAGCGTGCTCGATCACGCGCACTACCAGCAGGCCTTCCGGGGCGAACTTGAGGGCGCCGGCTTGCCGGCCGACGCCGTGCGCATCCTGGGCCAGGTGGAGGACGCCGACATGCCATCCCTGTTCCGTTGCGCCGATGCGCTGGTCTTTCCCTCCCTCAAGGAAGGGTTCGGCCTGGTGGTGCTGGAGGCCATGGCCAGCGGCGTGCCGGTGGTGGTCTCGCGCATCGCGCCCTTTACTGAATATCTCGATGGCGATTGCTGCGCCTGGGTCGATCCCTGCGATCCGGCCTCGATGGCCGCCGGCATCGCCCACGCACTGGACCCGTCGGCGCGGCCAGGTTTGATGGCGGCGGGCCGGGAAGTGTGCGCGCGCTTCGCGTGGCAGCGCTCGGCACAGCGGCATGCGGGCCTGTATGCAGATTTCATCGGCTGCCCTCCGTGGGCAGCGTCACTCCAAGAGGAACACCATGCCTGAAATGCACTTTCGCGTCCGCTGGCCGGACGACACCGTCACCGATTGCTATTCCCCGTCGCTGGTGGTGAAGGAACACCTGGAGGCCGGACGCAGCTACCCGCTGGCCGAGTTCGTCCAGCGCAGCGCGACCGCGCTCAACATCGGCAGCGAGCGGGTGCGCGAGAAATACGGGTTCGCCTGTTCGTCCGCCCTGGATCAGCTGCGCCGGATCGAGGAGCTGGCCGCCCGCTTCGAGGCCAGCCCCGATCCGGTTGTGCGGGTCGAATCCTTTACGCCCTGAGCGGCATCTCACTGACTCTCCATCAACACGACATCGCAAGAGGAACATCATGGCTACCCCATCTTCCGGCGCAGCGCGCCACCACAGCGTCATCATCATCGGCGGCGGACAGGCCGGCCTGTCCATCAGCTGGTACCTGAAACAGGCCGGCATCGATCACCTGGTGCTGGAAAAACACCAGGTCGGCCATGCCTGGCGCAACGAGCGCTGGGACACTTTCTGTCTGGTCACACCCAACTGGCAATGCAATCTGCCCGGCTATCCCTATCGCGGCGACGATCCCTACGGTTTCATGAAGAAGGACGAAATCGTGGCCTACCTCGATGGCTTCGTGGCCAGCTTCCAGCCACCGGTGCGCGAAGGCGTGACGGTGGAGAAACTCTGGCGCACGGGTGAGGGCTGGCACATCACCGCCAGCGATGGCGACTACACCGCCGACCAGGTGGTGGTGGCCGTGGGTGGCTACCACATCCCGGTGGTGCCCCGCGCGGCCGAGCGCCTGCCGGCCGATATCGTGCAGATCCATTCCAGCCAGTACGTCAATCCGCAGTCGCTGCCTGAGGGCGAGGTGCTGGTGGTCGGTACCGGCCAGTCCGGTTGCCAGATTGCCGAAGACCTGCACCTGGCCGGACGGCGCGTGCACCTGGGCGTGGGCGAGGCGCCGCGTGTGGCGCGTACCTATCGCGGCAAGGATGTGGTGGAGTGGCTGGGCAAGATGAAGTACTACGACCTGCCGGTGGACCAGCATCCGCTGGGCACGGGCGTGCGCGAGAAGACCAACCACTACGTGACCGGCCGCGATGGCGGACGCGACATCGACCTGCGCAAGTTCGCCCTGGAAGGCATGCAGCTCTACGGCAAGTTCGACAGCCTCGACGGCGAGGTGGTCCGTTTCGGTGCCGGCCTCAAGGGCTATCTCGATGAAGCCGATGCGGTCTCCGAAAGCATCAAGGACAGCATCGACAAGTTCATCGCCGCCCAACAGATCGAGGCCCCGGCGGAGGCGCGCTATGTGCCCGTCTGGCAGCCTCCCGCCGAGGAAGTGAACACCCTGGACCTGCGCGCACGGGGTGTCTCGGCGGTGGTGTGGTGTATCGGGTTCCGTACCGATTTCAGCTGGATCGCGGAGCCCATCTTCGATGGCCGTGGCTATCCGGGACATGAGCGTGGCGTGACTGCCGCACCGGGCTTGTATTTCCTCGGTTTGCCCTGGCAGTACACCTGGGGCTCGGGCCGCTTCTCGGGTATCGACCGCGACGCGCGCTACCTGTTCGACCACATCACGGCGCTGCGTGCGCGGGCCGGGCAACCGGTGCTGTCGCAGGCCGCCTGATCGCCGGTGGCACCCATGCATCCCGCACCGCAGCCCTTGCCGGTGGAGGCCGGGTCCTCCGCCTATGGCCGGCTCATGGCCTTCTCGCGGCAGGACCCGCAAGCCTTCTGGCGCATGCAGGCCAGTCGCATCCACTGGCAGCGCGACTTCGACCAGGTCCTCGACGATCGCCGTGCGCCGTTTGCCCGCTGGTTTGCAGGCGGGCTGACCAACCTGTGCTACAACGCCGTGGACCGCCATCTGGCAGAGCGTGGCGAGCAGGCGGCGTTGGTGTGCGTATCGCAGGAGACCGGGCAGGAGCGCGTGCTCACCTATCGGCAACTGCACCGGGAAGTCAGCATCATGGCCGCCATCCTGCGCGCACGTGGCGTGCAGCGTGGCGACCGCGTGCTGATCTACCTGCCCATGATGGCCGAGGCCGCCATTGCCATGCTGGCCTGCGCCCGCATCGGGGCAGTGCATTCGGTAGTCTTCGGCGGCTTCGCACCGGCCAGCCTGGCCGCGCGCATTGCCGATGCGGCGCCGGCGCTGGTGGTGTGTGCCGATGCCGGCTTCCAGAATGGCGTGGCGGTACGCTACAAGGCCTGGGTTGATCAGGCCATGGACATCGCCGGCTGCACTTGCCCGGTGCTGGTGGTTGATCGCGGCCTGCTGCCCTGGACCCCCGTGCCGCAGCGTGACCATGACTATCACGCCTTGCGCACGCAATACCAGGACGCCGACGTGCCCTGCGTGTGGTTGGAGTCCGGCGAGCCCAGCTACCTGCTCTACACCTCCGGGACCACTGGCCAGCCCAAGGGCGTGCAGCGTGACACCGGTGGCCATGCGGTGGCTTTGGCGACTTCGATGGCCCTGTTGTTCCAGGGGCAGCCGGGGCAGACCATGTTCACCACCTCCGACCTGGGCTGGGTGGTGGGGCACAGTTATGGCGTCTACGCGCCCCTGCTGACGGGGATGTGCACGGTGCTTTACGAAGGTTCGCCGATGCGCCCCGATGCCAGCGCCTGGTGGTGCCTGGCCGAAAAATACCGGGTGAACCTGATGCTGTCCTCGGCCACGGCCATGCGCCTGCTCAAGCGGGGCGGACGCCGGGCTTTCCGCGTGGCCGACCTGTCGGCGCTGCGTTGTTTGTTCCTGGCCGGCGAACCGCTGGACGAACCCACGGCCGCCTGGCTGGAAGACGCATTGGGCAAGCCCGTCATCGATCACTACTGGCAGACCGAGACCGGGTCCCCGGTCATTGGCCTGCCCTTGACCGACCTCGATGGCCGCACGCCCTTGCGCCGCCAGCGCGGCTCGCCGGGCCTGGCGACGGCGGGCTACCGTCTCGAAGTGCGCGACGAGCACAGCGGCGCAAACTGTGCGCCGGGCAGCAAGGGATTGCTGATGGCTGCCGGTGTCTTGCCGCCGGGCTGTCTGACCACGCTGTGGCAGCGCGATGAGCAGTTTCTGCGCACTTACTGGAGCCAGTTGCCGCAACAGGCCCAGCCGTCTTCGCCCTCAGGCCAGTGGCGCTATGCCACCTTCGATCTCGCCGTGGCCGATGCGCAGGGCCATCTGCGGGTGCTGGGGCGCGCCGACGATGTCATCAACGTGGCAGGCAAGCGGCTGGGCACGCGCGAAGTGGAAGAGATCCTGCTGGCCGATGATGCCGTGGCCGAGGTCGCCGTCTTCGGCATACCGCATCCGCTGCGCGGACAGGTGCCGGTAGCCGTGGTGGTGCCCCGTCCCGATACCGGCTACCAGCGCAGCCTGCTGGAGCATCGTCTGGGAGACGCCGTGGTGGCGGCCATCGGCGCCTGGGCCAGGCCGCGCCGCATCGTGCTGGCGCAAGCCTTGCCGCGCACGCGCTCGGGCAAGGTCTTGCGCCGGGACCTGCGCGAGCTGGTCGCGCTGGAGAGTACTGGCCAAGCTTGTCCGCCCGAAATGCGCGAACTGTACCAGGCCTTCGCCGCAGCCAGCCTGCCTGGCGTGCCTGAGCCGGCTTGAAGCGGCCCCGGCAGCGCACGAAAAAAAGCCCGTCCGGGGGAGTGGACGGGCTGAAAGATCCGCTGGATGTCGTCGCAGCGGACAAGGGGAAAGAGGAGATCCCGATGTGGCCACTGTAGGCCCCGAAAATTAAGCCAGACTTAAATCGGAAGAAAATCGCAGCGCGATCCCGGCAGCCCGCCGGGAGTCAAGTTGTCGCATGGCAACGTGGCATGCACGCATCACTTCATCCCGCTTTGCCGGGAACCGCGCGAATTGTTGAAATTCCCGTGCCGCCCGCTGTTACGCTTGCAAGCAATCGGATTGCGTGACTACAAAGGGGGAACGATCCGAGCATGGCGTCCGGTCACATCAGAAACGGGACGAGCCACGGCAGCGGCCTGGCTCGTGATGATGAACGGACCCATTCCCTGCACTCCGGACAAACCGGGGTCATAACAACATTCCATTCTGCCCTCAGGTCCGACCGCAGCCAGGCTGCGTGCCGGCGAGGGCGCTTGCTAGATCATCCACGGTTATTCCAGATCAAACCACCATGACATCTTCCTCCCTGCGTACCCGACTCATCGCCCTCTGTGCCGGCATCGTCGTGATGGCCATGCTGGCCATTGTCCTGACCAACTTCATCACGGCACGCTCGCGCACCATGAGCGTACTGGACGGCCAGATGGTCCAGCTGGCGCAGAGCCAGGCCTCGGCCATTGCCGAATGGGCTGATGCCCGGAAACTGGTGGTCTCCTCCATCAAGCAGGCGGCCGATGCCGCCGAGCCGCTGCCGTTCGTGAAAGCGGCCGAGACCGCCGGCGGCTTCGACCTGGCCTACATCGGCTATGCCGACAAGCACGCCGTGTTCTCCCAGCAGCGCAACCGCGCGCCGGACTATGATCCGACCAAGCGTCCCTGGTACCAGCTGGCTTCCTCCAGCAAGGGGCCGGTGCTGACCGCCCCCTACACCAGCGCCAGTACCGGCAAGCTGCTGGTGACCTTTGCCGAAGCCATCTCCAAGGACGGCCAGGTCACCGCCGTAGCCGCAGCCGACGTGCTGCTCGACAGCGTGGTGGCCGATGTGGTGGCCATCAAGCCCACCCCCAACAGCTATGCCTTCCTGGTCGACCTGGGCGGCAAGATCATCGCCCATCCGAATGACAAGCTGCGCCTGAAGCCCTTGTCGGATCTGGATGCGGCCATCACGCCGCAATCCCTGGCCGCTGCCATGGCCGCCAACAGCCATCAGGAACTGGCGCTGGACGGCCGCAAGCAGATGCTCTTTGCGGCCCGCGTGGCCGGTACCGACTGGCTGCTGGTGGTGGCGGTGGACCGCGCCGATGCGCTGGCCTCGTTGACGGCCATGCTGGCCAGCTCCGGCGTCATGGCGGTGGTGGTGACCATTCTGGCGGCACTGGTGCTGGGTGCGCTGATCTCGCGGGTGCTGCGCCGGCTGTCGGTGGTGCAGCGGGCGCTGGAAGAAATCGCCGACGGCGACGGCGACCTGACGCGCCGCCTCGATACCCACGGCAGCACCGATGAGCTGGGCCGCATCAGTGCTGCCTTCAATCGCTTCGTCGACAAGGTCGAGCACGTCATGCTCGACATCCGCGAAGCCAGCCACACCATCCACGCCGCCACGCGCGACATCGCCAGCGGCAACATGGACCTCTCGCAGCGCACCGAATCGCAGGCCAGCTCGCTGGAACAGACCGCCGCCGCCATGGAGCAGCTGACCTCCAGCGTGCGCCACAACGCCGACAACGCCCACCAAGCCAACGAACTCTCGCAGTCGGCCTCCGAGATCGCCGGCCGTGGCGGTGCCATGGTGGAGCAGGTGGTGCAGACCATGGGCGCCATCAATGCCTCCTCGCAGAAGATCGTGGACATCATCAGCGTGATCGACGGCATCGCCTTCCAGACCAACATCCTGGCCCTGAATGCGGCGGTGGAAGCGGCCCGTGCGGGCGAGCAGGGACGCGGCTTTGCGGTGGTGGCCTCCGAAGTGCGCTCGCTGGCCCAGCGCTCGGCCACGGCCGCCAAGGAAATCAAGGTCCTGATCAGCGATTCGGTGGAGCAGGTGCGCGCCGGCGAGCAGACCGTCAGCGAAGCCGGCAGCACCATCCGCAGCGTCGTGGAGAGCGTGCGCAAGGTCAGCGACGTGGTGGCCGAGATCACCTCGGCCAGCCGCGAACAGAGCCAGGGCATCCAGCAGACCAACGACGCCGTGGCCCACATGGACCAGGCTACCCAGCAGAACGCCGCGCTGGTCGAAGAGGCTGCCGCCGGGGCGCAGCAACTGCAGGAGCAGGCGGCGCGGCTGGCCGAAGTGGTGGCCTTGTTCCGCTTGCGCGATACTGCCCGGCAGTGATTCGCACTGAGGGACGATTCGCCAACGAAGTCTCTTGATGGAAAAACCGCGCTGGCTTTGCAGTCAGCGCGGTTTTTCTTTTGACGTCTGGCGCAGTCGGGGACTGTCTGCGTATCAGCGCTCGCGCACATCCGGCAGCAGCACCGTCAGCACCCCCGCCAGCGGCAGGAAGGCGCACAGCCCGTAGACCCAGGCGATGCCGTAGAGGTCGGCCAGGTGCCCCAGCAGGGCAGCCCCGATGCCCCCGAAGCCGAACATGAGGCCGAAGAACACCCCGGCAATCATGCCCACCTTGCCCGGCACCAGCTCCTGGGCGTAGACCACGATGGCGGCGAAGGCCGAGGAAATGACCAGCCCGATCACCACCGACAGGACGGCCGTCCAGAACAGGTTGGCGTGCGGCAGCATCAGCGCGAAGGGGGCAGCGCCCAGGATCGAGATCCAGATCACCAGCTTGCGGCCGATGCGGTCGCCAATCGGCCCACCCACGAAGGTGCCCACCGCCACCGCCCCCAGGAACAGGAACAGATAGAGCTGCGAGGAAGCCACCGACATCTGGAAGCGTTCGATCAGGTAGAAGGTGAAGTAACTGGTGAAGCTGGCCATGTAAAAGTATTTGGAAAACACCAGCAGCGCCAGCACCACCAGCGCGCGGCGCACGGTGGCCGCCGGCAGCGTGTGGGCCGCGCGCGGTTTGCCTTTGCCCTTGGTGGCCGCGAGATGGCCGCGATACCAGGCCGACACCCGCGACAGCACCACGATGGCCAGCACCGACAGCAGCACGAACCAGGCCACGTTGCCCTGGCCATACGGCACCACGATGGCCGCCGCCAGCAAGGGACCGAAGGCCGAACCGGCATTGCCGCCGACCTGGAAGGTCGATTGCGCCAGTCCGAAGCGCCCGCCCGAGGCCATGCGCGCGATGCGCGAGGCTTCCGGGTGGAAGGTGGAAGAGCCGATGCCGATCAGGGCAGCGGCCAGCAGGAAGGCGCCGAAGCTGCCCGCCAGCGCCAGCAGCACGATGCCGACCAAAGTCGCCACGGCACCGGTAGGCAGCAGCCAGGGCTGGGGATGGCGGTCGGTATACATGCCGATCCAGGGCTGCAGCAGGGAGGCCGTGACCTGGAAGGTCAGCGTGATCAGCCCGACCTGGGTAAATGTGAGCCCATAGCCGGTCTTGAGCATGGGATAGATCGAGGGCAGCAGCGCCTGGATCATGTCATTGATCAGGTGCGCGCCGCCGCAGGCCAGGATGATGCTCATCACCAGCGGCTGGGCGGCGCTGGCCGCAGGAGAATCGGTGGAGACAGCCGCGCCGGAAGGCACGTCTGCATTGGAGTCGGTGGCACTGGTCATGGTGTGAAGAGGGCAAGCACGAGGAAGACCCGAAGCGTATCATTGGCACCTATTCATGATGATGACACTTGTTGTCGATTAAATGCCATGCGTGCCCACCTGACCTCCGTCTGCCCCAGTGCCGAAGTGGATAGCTTCCAGCACCTGCCCAGCAGCGTGGTGGCGTTTGCCCGCGAGCTGTCGGCGCGCGACTTGCTCACGGCCCACTCGCACCGGCGCGGCCAGCTGCTCTATGCGGTGGAGGGCGTCATGCAGGTGCGCACCCCGCAGGGCGTGTGGCTGGTGCCGCCGCTGCGGGCGCTGTGGGTGCCGCCCCAGGTGGAACACGAGATCCTCATGCTCACGCGCGTGAGCATGCGCACGCTCTACATCGATGAGGCCCAGGGCCGCGAACTGGGTGCGCAATGCCGCCTGCTGGAAGTGTCGGTGCTGCTGCGCGAACTGATCCTGGCCCTGCTGGCCGAGCCGCGCGAGTATCCGGCGCAGAGCCGGGCCGGCCATGTGGCCGAACTGATCCTGTCGGAGCTGGCCCGTGCGCCCGCCATTCCGGTGGCCATTCCGTGGCCGCGCGACCGCCGCCTGCAGGCCATCTGCGAAGCCATCCTGGAGGATCCGGGGCGGCAGTTCTCGCTGGCCGACTGGGCGGGCATGGGCGGGGCCAGCGTGCGCACCGTGATCCGGCTCTTTCCGAAGGAAACGGGTTTGCAGTTTCGCCACTGGGTGCAGCAGGTGCACCTGAGCGAAGCGCTGGTGCGGCTGGCGCGCGGCGACGCCGTGGGCGTGGTGGCGCAGGCACTGGGCTATCGCAGCCAGAGCGCGTTTTCCAACATGTTCCGCAAGGCCCTGCGCAGCTCGCCCAATCACTACCACCCGCGCCAGGACAAGCGCCGCATCACGCTGGCCGTTCAATAATGGATGACCACTACCTTGGGTCCGCGCCGGTTGGCGGACGCCGCCGGTACCGGCTGGTTTGCAGCTGCGCTGGCCACGCGCCCGGGACGCTGCGCATCGCGGTCCAGGAAGTAGGGGTCGTCCTCCGGCGCCAGCGCCGTGGCCGCGCCCAGGATCTGCAGGGCGCGCTCATTGGCGGCACCTTCGCCGACCGAGCAGACCTGGAAAAAGTCGGCGCTGCCTTCGGAGAAATCGACGCGGCATTTCTCGGCCACCACCACTGAAATGTCCAGTGCGCCGGCATTGGCGGCCACGGCCCGCTCGCTGCGGGTGGCCTGTAGTGCCAGCAGCGAAGCCAGCAGGGCGATGACGGCATAGGTTTTGACCATGGGATTCTCCTGTCTGGCGCCTACTGTAGGGCAATGCCGCGGCCGCCGGCATCGGAGAAATCCTGAACCACCACCCCGGCAAGCCCGGCAGAGGCGGACAAATCCGGGCACACTGGCGGATTCGTTCGCCTTCCATGGAGCCTGCATGACTACTCCCCAACGCCTGCCCGCGATCAGCCGCGAGGCCATGCGCCCTGACCAGACCGCGATGCTCGATGCCATCCTGGCCGGCCCGCGCAAGAATCTCAACGGACCTTTCGTGGCGTGGATCCACAGCCCGCCGCTGGGCGAACTGGCCCAGCGCCTGGGCGCGTTCTGCCGCTATGACACCGGCCTGCCGCTGCGCTTGTCGGAACTGGCCATCCTCACTACCGCCGCCTGCTGGCAATCCCAGGCGGAGTGGTTCATCCATCTGCCCATCGCCATCGAGGCCGGCATCGATCCGGCGCTGGCCGAGCAGATCCGGCTGGGCCAATCTCCGCAGTTCGTGGCCGAGGATGAGGCCGTGATCTGGCGCTTCGCCAGCGAGCTCTACCGCGACAAGCGGGTCAGCGAAGCCACCTATGCGCAAGCCTGCGCGATGTTCGGGTTGCAGGTGGTGGTGAACCTGGTCGGATTGCTGGGCTATTACGCGCTGGTGGCCATGACCCTCAATACCTTTGGCATGCGTGCCGAAGGGCAGGGCGAGGAGAACCTGCCCTTCGCGGAGCCGCCCGGGCAGACCGGCTGATCGACCGAGACGCCGCGTCCCGCCTGGCTGTTGCCGGTTTTCAAGTGTAAAGATTGTCGATCTTCTACCGTAACCAAGTCATGAGAACTCCGAACCTGGAGAGTGAACATGGCAATGGAAACCGATCTGGTCATCACCGCCCGCGAAGCGCTCGCGCAGCTGGCGCAGCAAAACCTGCCGCGCAATGAGGCTGCGCCCGCAGCGTTGAGCATGCCTGCGCCGCCGGCGGCCACCGTGCCGGACGAGGGCGTGACGCTGTCGCTGTCGGCACAGGGCAAGCTGATGGCCGCGCTGGCTACGGCGGTGGACAAGGTCACCACGGCCGCAGTGGATTCCACCGAAGCGGCGCAGGCGGCTACCGTGCAGGCGGTCGCCAGGGTGGTGGGCGATGCGGCCAGTCCCGTCACGCGCGCCACGCTCTTCGCCATCGAAGCCCGCCTGGTGGCCGCACGCCGTGGCAGCGACGCCATCGCTGCAGCCGACGCCGAAGTGCCACCCTCCAACGATCCCCAGCGGCTGCGCCAGGCACGCCAGGCGACCGAGTCCTTGTATGGACGTGCGGACAATCCGTTTGCATACAAGTCGCGTGCCGAGCTCTCGGCCATCATCTACGACGAGAGCGGCTCCTACACCGTCAATGAGCGCTACGCGGCGGCCAACCAGCGCACCGAACTGGACCAGAAGTTCTGGGCGCCGGTGTTCCAGCGCGCCCTGGAGAGCGGTGACTGGAAGCCGGTCATCACTGCCGCGCTGGTGTTCTATGCCAGCTTGTCTGCATTGGAGCAGACCGCCTATCCGGACAACTACGCGCAACTGCTGCAGCAATACCTGGATCTCTACCAGTTGCAGTCGCCGTCTTCCCCCAGCGCGCTGCCGCCGCAGCAACAGATGGACCTGGCGCGCATGCTGGAAACCCTGGTGCTGCCGCTGGGTCCGCTGGCGCTGGCCGGTGGCGTGATCCGTGGCCTGATGCTGCCGCGCCTGGGACCCTCGCTGGCCGAACTGATCGCCGCCGCACCGCGCCTGGCCGATCTGCTCCAGGTCAACAACAGCGCGCATGCGGCCCAGGACAGCGCCTACCTGATGCTGCTGCAGCGGGTCTTTGGCGTGGGGCGGCGGGAGGATGAGCCGGCACCGGTGCGCCGTGCGGCCGCCGGCACCAGCGCGCGCGACTTCCTCGCCTATGGCGACCGGCGCCTGTTGGCCGAAGCTTACGATTACGCGCAGGCCCACGAAATGGCGCTCGACGAAGTCGATGCACTGGCCCGCGACCTGGCCGCCTATCGCCGTGCCCGTGCCGGTTCGGCTGGTCTCCTGGCAGGCCAGGGCGCTGCCGCAGCCCGTACGGGCAGCATGGAAGCAGTCGATGAGGTGCTGTCCCATGCAGCGCGCATGAGCAGCGAGGAAGCCACGATTGCGCGGCGCCTGCTGGCCAGCCGCGCGGCCAGCCTGACGCGGCTCGATCATGGTTTCCTGGCCTGGCTCCTGGATCCTGCCGGCGGTGGCTGGCGTGATGGCGAACTCAGTGGCCACGCCGTCAGTTTCAGCGCGCTGGAAAAATTGCTGGCGGGCCTGGCCGGGGTGGGCATGGGCGAAACCGTGGGCGAAGCCAGCGCGGTGGAAGCGTCCTACCGCATGGTGCTGGAACGCATCGCGCTGCAGGACCCTTACCTGCTGCGCCAGCCGGCGCAAGCCGCCGCTGCCGAGGGCACGCAGACGCTGACGCTGGCCGCGCAGATGGCCGCGCTGGCGCGCAGCGATGCGGCCGACACGGCCTTCATGAACAATGCCCTGATGCTGCTGCGCATGTATCGCATGTCGCTGACCATGAGCCCGGCCGAACAGCGCACGCTGGCCGAGCTGGTGTATTCGGCCATGAAGAAGCGCCGCGTGCGCACGCGCCGTGGCAAGCTCTTCGTGGCCTGGGCCAGCCGCAGCCCGCTGATGCCCTCGCTGCCTGGCTGATCTTGCTGTTCACGCCACCGGCCAGGCGCGCTCCAGAATGGCCTGCTGCGCGCCCACAGTAGTGCTATCCAGAGTGCCGTAGACGCGCGCACCATCGCCATCGCTGCGGCTGGCGAGGAAGGCCTCGGCCGATTCCCTGGGGGCGTGGCGCAGCATCAGCATGCCCTGCAAGGCCAGCACCAGTTGCTGCACCAGCCGGCGCGCGCAGGTTTCACGTTTTTCTTCCGGTGCAGCCAGCGACTGTTTGAGCGCGCGCACCTGTCGCGCCAGTGCCGGATGGGCGCTGGCGGCATCGTCGAGTTCCATCAACAGCCGCGCAAAGCCTTCGGCCTCGCGGCTCATCGCCCGCAGCACATCCAGGCACATCACGTTGCCCGATCCTTCCCAGATCGAATTGACCGGCGCTTCCCGGTACAGGCGCGCCATCGGTCCGCTTTCCACATAGCCGTTGCCGCCCCAGACTTCCATGCATTCGCCGGTGAAGGCCAGCGCACGCTTGCAGATCCAGAACTTGGCGGCCGGTGTGACGATGCGTTTCCAGGCGCGCTGCAATGGATCATCGGGGGCATCGAACGAATGTGCCAGGCGCAGCATGAGCATGGTGGTGGCCTCGCTTTCCAGCGCCAGGTCGGCCAGCACGGCGCGCATGAGGGGCTGCTCGGCCAGGCGGCGGCCGAAGGCGCTGCGGTGGCGCGCATGGTGGATGGCCTGTACCAGCGCCTGGCGCATCAGGGCAGCGCTGCCGATGACGCAATCCAGCCGCGTGTGATTGGCCATCTCGATGATGGTGGGAATGCCGCGCCCGTCTTCGCCGACCATGATGCCCATGGCCTCTTCGAACTCCACTTCGCTGCTGCTGTTGGAGCGATTGCCGAGCTTGTCCTTGAGGCGCTGGATCAGGACCGGATTGCGCGTGCCATCGGGCAGCCAGCGCGGCACGAAGAAACAGGACAGGCCATTCTCGGTACGGGCCAGCATCAGGTGCGCATCGCACATCGGCGCCGAGAAGAACCACTTGTGACCGGAGAGCAGATAAGCCCTGCCGCGCCCGCCATCGAGCGGATCGGCCGGCATGGCGATGGAGGCATTGCTGCGCACGTCCGAGCCGCCCTGTTTTTCGGTCATGCCCATGCCGATCAGGATGGAGCGCTTCTGCGTCATCGGCAGGTCGCGCGCATCGTGCTCGCGCGAGAACAGGCGGCCCTGCAATTGGGCGAACAAGGCCGGCTCCTGCTGCAAGACCGGGATGGCGGCGAAGGTCATGGTGGTGGGGCAGAGCGAGCCGGCCTCGACCTGGGCGTGCAGGAAGTAGCCCGCAGCCCGTGCCGCGTGGGCGCCGTCGCCGGGCTGCATCCATGGTAGCGCATGCAGGCCGGCGCGGCGCAGTTGCTCCAGCAGCGTATGCCAGGCCGGATGGAACTCCACCACGTCGATGCGATGGCCGGTGCGGTCATGCGTGTGCAGTACTGGCGTATGCGTGTTGGCCAGCGTGGCCAGTTCGCTCATCTCGGCCCGGCCCAGCAGCTCACCCTGGCAGGAGAGCGTGCCATCGTGCCAGTGCGCGCCTTCGCGGCGCACTGCTTCGCAGAGGGCAAGATCGCTGTGGTAGAGGTTGTAGTCGCACAGGTCGGGGACCTGGTTGAAGATGTCGTGGGTGTGCATGTCGTCTCCGTGGTTGCGCAGCCGCTTGCCGATGAGTACGCCCTGTTGGAGTTGTGATGGGGACGTGCCTGGGGCCTGTTCCCATTTAATCTCGCACTCGCAGAGTAAATGGGAACAGGCCCTAAGACAGTGTAGGGCATCGTCGATGGGTCCACAGGGCAACCTTGCTTTAAATGATTTGGCTATATCCTTATAAGCATCTTGTTAGGTCGTGCTGCCGGCACATGCGCGGGAGTCATATTAGAATGCCCCTTTCGACCAAAGATCGCCCCGTGCCCGCGCACGGCTGCGCAAGGAAGCCAAGCAGATGTCTTATCCGACCATCGAATCCACTATCGGCAACACCCCGCTGATCCAGTTGCCGCGCATCGGCGGCGAAGAAGCCAAGCGCCGCAACAACCTCATCCTCGGCAAGCTCGAGGGCAACAACCCCGCAGGTTCGGTCAAGGACCGCGCTGCCTACTCCATGATCACCCGTGCCGAAGCGCGCGGCCAGATCAAGCCGGGCGACACCCTCATCGAAGCTACCAGCGGCAATACCGGCATCGCCCTGGCGATGGTGGCGGCCATGCGCGGCTACAAGATGGTGTTGCTGATGCCGGAAAATCTTTCCGAAGAACGTCGCCAGAGCATGGCGGCCTATGGCGCCAAGATCGTGCTGACCCCCAAGAGCGGCGGCATGGAATACGCCCGCGACCTGGCCGAGCAGATGCAGAAAAACGGCGAAGGCCTGATCCTCGACCAGTTCGCCAATCCCGACAATCCGCTGGCGCACTACGAGACCACCGGCCCCGAGATCTGGCGTGATACCAAGGGCAGCATCACTCACTTCGTCAGCGCCATGGGCACCACCGGCACCATCATGGGCGTGTCGCAGTACCTCAAGGAGCAGAACGCCCAGGTGCAGATCGTGGGCGCGCAGCCGGAAGAGGGCTCCTCCATCCCTGGTATCCGCAAGTGGCCCGAAGCCTACCTGCCCAAGATCTTCGACCGCTCCCGCGTGGACCAGGTGGAGTCGGTCAGCCAGGCCGATGCCGAAAACATGGCCCGCAAGCTGGCCGTGACCGAAGGCCTGTTCTGCGGCATCTCGGCCGCAGGGGCGTGCGAAGTGGCAGTGCGCCTGTCGCATCAGCTGGAGAATGCGACCATTGTCTTCATCGTCTGCGACCGCGGTGATCGCTATCTGTCCACCGGTGTGTTCCCGGCGTGAGCTCTGCAAGATCGCACTGACGCTCAGTGCGACCGCAAGCTGCAATGAAAAACGGAGCCAGGGGCTCCGTTTTTTTGTATGGTCAGACGCAAAGAAAACTTATTTTTTGCCACGCAGAAACTAAGTCGGCCTCGCCATGCGCACCACCACCCGCTGGCAGTGCTGCGCGAGAAGACCAGCTTACTCCGGCGTGCCGCCAGTGGCTGCCGGTGCGCCCGGTGCTGCACCTGGCTTCGGCTTGAACTGCTTGTCGCTGATGCGGAATTTCTCGCGGCGGTCGCCCATCAGTTCGCGCAGTTCGCGGATCGACAGTTCGCTCACCTCATGCATGCGGATGAGCAGCGATGCGCCCACCGGCAGGCGGCGGTGACGGATCTTGCTGATCACCGGCGGCGCCACTTCCAGCGCGCGCGACAGGGCGGCATCGTTCTTCAGGTGCAGCTTTTCGATCAGCGCATCGAGCAGATGGTTGGGATCGTAGTTGACGTGATCGGTGATCGAGTTGGATTCAGCAGTATCGTGGGTATTCATGATCGGGACGTTCCATTATGCAGATGTTTGTGGAAGGCTTTGCGCCTATGCATTAATTGTTTGTAAAACTGCAAAACGCGACTGACGTTATCCGAGAAGGGGTTGCCTTTTTCTGCAAGATATCGAAAGCCCTATCAAAGAACGGCTTCAAAACAACACGGTTCAAGTTTCTCTGTTCTCTGACCTAGTGCGCCTGAAGCAGCACAACAATAATTCTATGTCTATATAGAAATAATTGCACATTTTTCATGCAGTCAGAAAATTCTATTCCACAATAGTTGCAGAAACTCATTTTCGAATTTGTAACAGATATTAACAGGATTTTTTGCCCATTTGCTAGCGTTGTTCTTTTGATACGACAAATGGAAGCAAATTCCAGCCACTTAACCCCAGATTACGCAAGGTAGCCATGTTTTTCTCAAAGATGGCGGCTGCATCGGGATAGGCGGCCACGGCCCGGTCGATGCTGCTTTCTCGCAACAGATGGAGGATGGGAAAAGGCGAGCGATTGCTGTAGTTCTCGATATCGTCCGGTCCTGCATCGGCGAACTGGTAATCCGGATGGAAGCTGGCGATCTGCAATTGCCCGTCCAGCTCCAGTCTTTCCAGCAGACGGTCGGCCCAGTCCAGGAAGTCGTTGTACTCGTAAAAATCCGCTAATGCGAGCGGGATGATGAAGAGGGTGGTATCCACCTGTTCCGGGTCGGCTTGTGCGAGAAAGCTCAGTTCTTGTTCCAGATCAACTGAAAGTTCATCCCAATCCTGATGCCGGCTGACGTGGTATCTGACCTGATTCTTCACATGGACCGACTTGGCAAATGGACATAGATTCAGGCCGATCACGGCCTGCTCCAGCCAGGCGCGTGTCAGGGCTACGACGTCGTTGTCGCTCGGAGTTGTCGGGGAAGGGGCGGGGGAAGGTGAAGAAGTGCTCATACAGACATTGTCGCACGGCCATAGCGGGGCGAACCACGGTGGCAGGGGCCCGGTTTGACCTGCTCCATCACAAACGCCCACGGCCGGGCCAGATCGGCTATGCTTGCCAACCTTTGGCGGCGCGGCCTGGCTGCGCCGCAGCCTTTTTCTCGCATGAACAGATTCCCATGGCGCTCAAATCCACCATCTTCAAGGCCGACCTGCAGATTTCCGACATGGACCGGCACTATTACCAGCAGCATGCCCTGACCATCGCCCGCCATCCTTCCGAGACCGACGAGCGCATGATGATCCGCGTGCTGGCCTTCGCCCTCAACGCCAGCGAGGCGCTGGCCTTTGGCAAGGGCTTGTCCGATACCGATGAGCCGGACCTGTGGCAGAAGGACCTGACCGGCGCCATCGAAGTGTGGGTGGAAGTGGGCCAGCCGGATGACCGCGCTATCCTCAAGGCCTGCGGGCGTGCAGACAAGGTGCTGGTCTACAGCTACAGCAGCACCTCCCACATCTGGTGGAACCAGACCGGCAGCCGCGTGGACCGCGCCAAGAACCTCAAGGTCGTCAACATCCCTGCCGAGGCCAGCCAGGCCCTGGCGGCGCTGGCCCAGCGCACCATGCAGCTGCAATGCACGATCCAGGACGGGCAGATCTGGCTGGGCGCCAATGAAAACATGGTGTTGATCGAGCCGGAGACGATCAAGGACTTTGCCTGATTGCCTGCATCAGGCCGCTTCAAACCAAGCGCCGAAGAGACAAAAAACGCGTCCGGAAAACTTAGTTTTCCGGACGCGTTTCGTTAATCTGCGGCAAGCAAAAACTTAGTTTTTGTCGAGCGCCTGCGCGCGCAGTTCCAGATGCCCCAGCAACCGCTGCCCTTCGCTGGAATGGAACCAGTCGGCATGGCCGAGGAAGTAGGTGTCATAGGCCAGCGAAGCATTCTGCGGCGATTGCGTCACGCCATGGAAGTAATCCAGTTCGGCCAGCGCGAACTCGGCATGCACCAGCGGCAGCAAGGCCGCCAGGGCGCGCATCTGGCGTGCCGTCAGGGGCAGGGTGGCGGCATAGCCATCGAGCATTGCATCCAGCAGATCCAGGTGCACCAGCTGCACCGCCCGCTGGGGAATGGCCAGCCATTCGACGATGTTGCGCTCGATGGCTGTGGCCAGGTCGTGCAAGGCGCAGGTGCGGTCACACAAGCCGAAATCGAGCACGGTCTGCACCTGTGCTTCACACGTGGCATCGCTCCACAGCAGGTTGGAGGCGTGCCAGTCATTGTGCGTCCACAAGGGGACGAATTCATCCAGATAGGTTTTGAGCGCGGCATGCCAGGGCAGCAGGTGCTGCGCCACTTCGCCGCGCCAGGGGCGGTTTTCGAGATAGTCGGCAATGGCCGGGCGCTGCTCGATGTAATGCTGCAGCGGACGGACCGGATCTTCTTGCGAGAAGATGGTGAAGCTCGACACCAGCGGACGTGCCGGACGCGCTGGTGCATCGTAACCGGCCGAGGCCTGGTGCAGGCGGGCCAGCATCTGTCCTGCTGAATGCGCATGGGTGCCACTGGTGAAGGGCGTCCACGACATCGCCTCGCGATACAGGTCGACCCCCGGCGCCAGCGGAAAAACTTCATAGGTCCAGTAATCGTCGGCCAGCGCGGTGGCGCCCTCAGCGGTGGCCAGGGCGTTGCTGACCGGCAGCCCGCCTGCCTGCAGGTGCGCGGCAAAGCGGTGCTCCTCGGCCAGCGCCGCCACGTCGCGCACGCGCGCATGATGGCGCTTGACGATGATGGGCCCGCTCTCGGTCTGCATGACGCAGGCCGCCGAGAACGGGCGCGGACTGTGCCACTCCAGCCGCAGCGGCTGGCCCACGCCAGGGTAATGGCGCAGCACGCGCGCCACCTCGGCCGAGGTCAGCGCGGGCCAGTCGGAGATGACCGGCTCCACGCCCATGCCGTGGCTGATGACGCGGGTCAGGTGATGGGAAGCGGCGTCCATGGTGACTCAGCAGGGCGGCAGATCAGAAATCATATTGCAGGGACAGCCGCGCGGTACGCGGCGCACCGAGGTGCACGTAGCCGTCGCCCAGGTACTGGCCGGCATCCTTCCAGTAACGCTTGTCGAAGACGTTGTCGAGGTTGGCGCGCAGGGTGGCGGTGTGGCCGCTGATGCGCAGCCGGTAGCGCAGGCCGGCATTGAACACATGCACCGCCGGCAGGCTCACGCTGCCATCGCGGGTGGCGGGCTTGCTGGCGCTGTAGAGCCAGCTGCCCATCAGGTTCACGCCTTCCACGCCCGGCAGGGCATAGTCGGCATAGACGCTGCTGCGCAGGCGCGGCACGTTGACCACTTGCTGGCCATCGTAAGCAGCGGTACCGGTGTCGCTGGCGCGCGCACGGGTGGCCGTCACGCTGGCACCCACGGCCAGGCGCGGGGTGAGCTTGCCGCTGGCGCCGAGTTCGAGGCCGGTGTTGGTTTGCTTTCCTTGCTGGACATAGGTGAAGCCGCTGCTGCTGTTGTCCGGCTGCTGGTACTCGTAGGCCTTGCGAATGCGGAAGAGGGCTGCGGTCAGTGCCAGGTCCGGCGAGACATCGTATTTCACGCCGGCTTCCAGTTGACGCGCCACGGAGGGCGCCAGCGTGGTCGGGAAGTTGCTGACCCAGAAGGGCGCGGAGGTGCCCAGCGTCAGCGTCTCGGCATAGCTGCCGTAGAGCGAGACGTTCTGCATGAGCTTGAAGATCAGCGCCAGCTGCGGCAGGAACAGATTGCGCGAGGTCGTGCGGGTGACGCTGCCGTCGGAAGCGAAGGCCTGCTCGTTGAGCCACACTTGTCGGCCACCGGCAATGGCTTGCCAGCGCTCGGAGAATTGCAGGCGGTCGCTGAAGAACAGGGCTTTCTGGCGGCTGTCCAGGTTGCGATACGCCGCGCCGGGCACATCGGTGGCCGGTGCCAGCGCAGGCGTTCCGCTGACAATGTTGCCACTGCCGACCAGCACGCTGATGCCATCCGATTTATCCACCACCCGGCGCGACATGGCCACACCCATGGTCAGCTCATGCTTGAGCCAGCCGGTCGCGAACTTGCCGATCATGACCGCTTGCGCTTCATCATTGCGGCGTTCGTCATTGGGCACGCGATAGTCATACACGTCGAAATCGCCATTGGCCGCAAAGGTCGACGAAGCCCCGCCACCGCTGCCATAAGGGAAGGCCAGGTAGTCATCGATGACCGCCCGGCTGCGGCCGGCCTGCACGTAACCATGCCAGTTGGCATTGAAATCGGTATCCACGCGCAGGCGATAGTTGAGCGAGCTGTCACGTACCGGCTGCGCCCATGATTGCGGCGTCAGCATGGTCTTGGGCGAGACGCCCGAGGGCAGCGTGGTGCCGCCCAGCAGCTGGTAACCGGCCACCGAGTGCTGGGCCTTCTGCTGGTATTCGGCATCGAATTGCACCAGCGTCTTCGATGACAGCGCCCAGGTCGCCGAGAGCGAAGCGAAGTCGCGCCAGCCATCGCCATTGTTGACGTAGGAGTGGATGTCTTCATGCGCGGCATTGATGCGCAGGCCGAACTGTTTCTGTTCACCGAAGAGCGTGCCCAGGTCGGTGGCCAGATAGCGCGATCCATAGGAGTCGGTCCCCAGCGTGATCGAACGCACATCGGCCGGGCGCTTGGTGACGTAATTGACGATGCCGCCCGCGCTGCTCACACCGGCCTGCAGGCCGGCCACACCCTTGAGGAATTCGACGCGCTCCTTGTTCTCCAGCGCGATGGTCTGTTCGCCCGCCACGGTGAGGCCATCGATGCGATAGGCGCTGGCCGGGGCCAGCGTGATGCCGCGGATGCTGAAGTTTTCGTAGTAACCGACCGGGGCATAGTTCTCGTTGATGGAGGCATCGTTCTTGACCACATCCGAGAGCAGGCGCGATTGCTGGTCGCGCATCTGCACAGCGGTGACCACGGCGACCGAGGCGGGCGTATCGATCAGCGGCGCATCGTCGAAACCGGCCACGCCCGCCGAGCGCACACGGCTGGCGTCGCGGCCGGTGCCGCTGGCGGTGACGTTGACCGTGGGCAGGGACTCGCCCTTGTCGTCGCCGGCGTCAGCCGCACGGGCGATGGCCGGAAGACCCAGCGAGGTGCCGGCCAGCGTCAGCATGAGCGTGGAGGCCAGGGGTGCAATGCGTTTCATGGTGGTTCTGTCGTGGAAAGGAAAGAGCGGGAGCGCGCCGGGCACGCTCCCTCATTGAGGCTCAGGTGGAAGTTCAGCGATTGCGCGCCGAGGCAACGGCACGGCCGAGGTCGGCCACCGACATCGCATAGAAGTAGCTGCGATTGTACTGCGTGATGGCGTAGAAGTTGTTGGTGGCCACCCAGTACTCGGTCGGGCCGGTGCCGTTCTGCAGGTCGACCAGGCCATAGCGCATGCCAGCCGGCAGGGCGGACGTGGAGATACCGGCCGCCTGCAGTTCCTCGACGCTGTACTTGGCTTCCAGGCCCTGGTTGAGCATGGCTTCCCACTGGCGATTGTCGGTCGAGACCGTGACCGGGAAGGCCACCGGTTCACCGCGCTGCCAGCCGTGCACGGCCAGGTAGTGGGCCACGCTGCCGATGGCGTCCACGGGCGAATTGCGCAGGTCGATCTTGCCATCGCCATCGAAATCCACCGCGTATTCGCGGATGCTGCCCGGCATGAACTGCGGCCAGCCGATGGCGCCGGCGTACGAGCCGCGCAAGGACATCGGATCGATGCCGGCCTCGCGCGCCAGCAGCAGGGTGTTTTCCAGTTCGCCCCGGAAGAAGGCCATGCGGGCGTCACGGTTGGCGGTGTTGGGGTAGTCGAAGGCCAGCGTGGTCAGCACATCCATCACGCGGAAGTTGCCGGTGTTGCGGCCATAGACGGTTTCCACGCCGATGATGCCGACGATGATTTCCATGGGCACGCCGTATTGCGCCTCGGCGCGGGCCAGGGCCACGCCATAGGTGTTCCAGAAATCGACGCCGGCATTGATGCGCACCGGTTCCACGAAGCGCGCGCGGTAGGCCGCCCAGTTCTTGGGCTTGGTGCTGGGCGCCGGCTTGATGAGCTGGATGGCGCTGTCCACGTAGCGGGTCTGGGCGAAGAGGGCGTTGAGATCGGTGCGCTGGAACTGGTTGCGTTCGGCCATCTCATCCATGAAGCGGGCCACGTCCTTCCACTCGTTGAAGTTGACGAACTCGCCCTGGTCGTCAGCGGCCACCTTCTTCTTGGCCTGCGGCTTGGCTTTCTTTTCTGCTGGCTTCTTGTCTTTCTTGTCCACCGCCTTTTTCTGGGTTTTCTTGTCCACAGGCTTGCCGTCCTGCGCCTGCACGGTCATCGGCAAGGCACACAGTGTGGACATCAGCAGGGTGGAGGCGAGGGCGGTCAGGCGAGGCAGGGAAATGGGCATGAGCAGGATGAGCAGCAGGGGAGGCCAGACAAGCGGGCAAGTATACCGCATCGGCCGTCGCGCCCTGTGCTGGTGCATGATGCCGACCAGGCTTTGACCACGATAGGCAACAGCCAATGTACACTAGCCCAAGGAGACAACCCGGCGGAGCTGGTGTTTGCCGGGTGGCAATATCATCGCAACAAGATCGCAACGAGATTGCAACAAGAGCAAGAATGACCACCGCCATTTATACGCACGCCGATTGCCAGCGCCATGAAATGGGCGACTGGCACCCCGAGACGCCCGCTCGCCTGGAGGCGATTGAAGACCAGCTGATCCTGAGCCGCATCGACCAGTTCCTCGACCGCCGCGAAGCCCCGCTGGCCGATCCGGCCGAACTGGAGCGGGTGCACACCGCCGCCGCCGTCGATTACGTGCGCGAGCACAGCCATGCCCTGAGCCTCTCGGGCGAGCACTACCATTCGGTCGATGGCGATACCCTGCTCAACAAGCACAGCTGGAAAGCCGCCCTGCGCGCGGCTGGCGCGGCGGTGGCCGCCACCGATGCGGTGCTGGCCGGCGAACTGGACAATGCCTTCTGCGCAGTGCGTCCGCCGGGCCATCACGCTACACCCGGCCAGGCCATGGGCTTCTGCCTGTTCAACAACGTGGCGGTGGCGGCGCGCCATGCGATCGACGTGCATGGGCTGGAACGGGTGGCCGTGATCGATTTCGACGTGCATCACGGCAATGGCACCGAAGACATTTTTGCCCATGACCCCCGGGTGCTGATGGTGAGCTTTTTCCAGCATCCCTTCTATCCCTTCTCGGGCGACGGGCCGACCGAATCGCACATCGTCAACGTACCGGTGCCGGCCTATTCCGATGGCAGTGCAGTGCGCCAGCTGGTGACCGAGAAATGGCTGCCGGCGCTGCATGCGCACCAGCCGCAGATGATCTTCATCTCGGCCGGTTTCGATGCCCACCGCGAGGATGACATGGGCCAGATGGGCCTGGTGGAAGCGGACTACGCCTGGATGACCCGGCAGATCATGAAGATCGCCGACCAGTATGCCAAGGGCCGCATCGTCAGTTGCCTGGAGGGCGGCTACAACCTCTCTGCGCTGGGGCGCAGCGTGGTGGCCCACCTGAAGGTGCTGGCCGACCTGGAATGAACCTTAGATTTTCCACAGGCGTTTATAAGAAATGGCGCGATAAAAACTAAGGTTTTTATCGCGCCTTGTTTTTATGCACAGGGCACAGGGCGCAGTCTGTCGGGCGTGCGCTGCATTCTTCATCCAACCTCGGCAGGCGCATTTGCCGCATGGGGCTCATAGGCCTCATAGGCCGCAATGATCGCATCGGCCACCGCCCGCACCCGTGCCGTGCGGTTCAGGTCGCTGTGCAGCACCAGCCACATGTCGTAAGGCACGGCCCGCTGCGGCCAGATGCGCACCAGGCCGCTGGCCTTGTCGCCCACGTGCGTGGGCAGTTCGCCAATGCCGAAACCGGCCTGCAGGCTGTCGACCATGACCAGCCCGGTGCTGACTTCCATGGCCACGCTGGCGTGGGCGATGGATTCGCCGCAGATCTGCTCGGACTTGCTGGGCGAGACGCTGCGCGGATAGATCACCACGTCATGTCCCTTGAGACCCGTACCGGGATCGGGCAGGCCGCGCTTTTTCACATAGGCTTTCGAGGCATACATGCCGGTATGCAGCCGCTTCAGGTGGCGCGCGATCAGGTCCGGCGCATCCGGGCGCACGGTGCGCACGGCGATGTCGGCCTCGCGCTTGGTGAGGTTGGTGATCTGGGTGGAGGTTGCGAGCACCACGCGGATTTTCGGATGTTCCTGACGCAGCCGGTGCAAGGCCGGTAACAGGAAATGGCGCGCCGTGATGTCGGTGGTAGCCAGCCGCACCACGCCGCACAGCCGTTCATCCATGCCCTGCATCTGGCGTTGCAGTTGTTCCGCGCCTTGCTCCATCTGGGTGGCGGCTGCCGCCGCCACTTCGCCCGCCGGGGTCGGGACATAGCCGCTGGGCGTGCGCAGGAACAGGCGCGCACCCAGCGAGCTTTCCAGCGCGGCCAGACGGCGGCCCGCGGTGGCCTGGTCGATCTCCAGATGTTCGGCGGCCCCGCGCAGGGTGCCCACGCGATAGATGGCCAGGAAGATGCGGGCGTTGTCCCAATCCATGATGTGCCTTTGCTGCAAGAGGGGGATTGCGTTAGAGCGTGATGCAAATTTGCATCAGCGCGCTGATTTTATACCTCTTTATTGCATCACTGCCCAAGCCTAGAATCTGCCCCATTGAACCCCGCCCCGGCGTTTCCCGGTCGCGGGTTTGCGGTTCTCCCTCGCACCGTGCGTGCAGAAAGTCTTGTTGCCATGTCTTCCACCCAATGCCCTCGTGCGCCAGCCTCGGTGCTGGCACCTTCCCTTGCCGATGCCGCCCCGCATGCCGGCATGCTGCCGCTGGTGGCCCTGGCCATCGGTTTCGTCATGGCCATGCTGGATGTGACGGTGGTCAACGTCGGGCTGTCCAATATCTCCACCAGCCTGGATGCACCCTTGTCGATGCTGGTGTGGATCGTCGACGGCTACACGCTGACCTTTGCCGCCATGCTGCTGGTGGGTGGCGCGCTGGCCGACCGCTTCGGTGCGCGCCGGCTTTATCTGACCGGCCTGTGCCTGTTCGTACTGGCCTCGCTGCTGTGCGGGGCTGCACCCAACGGGCCCTTCCTGATCGCGGCTCGCCTGCTGCAGGGTTTGGGCGCGGCCTTCTTCATGCCCAGTTCGCTGAGCCTGCTCACCCACGTGTATGAGGATGACCGCGTGCGTGCCCGCATGCTGGGCGTCTGGTCGGCCACCGTCGGCCTGGCCGCGGCTGCCGGGCCGCTGCTGGGCGGCGTGCTGATCCACTGGCTGGGCTGGCGCAGCGTGTTCCTCATCAACGTGCCGGTGGGCCTGCTGGGTTTGCTGATGGCGCGCAAGCTCATTCCCGAGGTCGCCGGGCACGCCCGTGCGCTGCACCTCTTCAGCCACCTGGCCGGGGTGGTGATGCTGGCCGGGCTTTCCTTCGTGCTGATCCAGGGACCGGTGTATGGCTGGGCTTCGCCGCGCATCCTGGCGGCACTGGCGGTGGCGGTGCTGGCCGCCGTGGCGCTGGTGCGCCATGAACTGCGCGGCATTGCGCCGCTGCTGCCCAAGGCCTTGTTTGCCACCCCGCAGTTCGCGGCGGCCAATGGCATCGGCTTTCTGATCAACTTCGGCATCTATGGCAACCTGTTCTACCTGGCGCTGTTCCTGCAGCAGGGACGCGGCGCGGATGCCCTGCAGACCGGCCTGCAACTGGTGCCGATGATGGCTGTGGTCTTCTTCGGCAACCTGATGTCAGGCCGCATGGCCGCGCACTGGGGGCCGCGCGTGCCGCTGCTGCTGGGCCTGTCGGTGGGGACCGTCTTCACCGCCGTGGCCATGAGTTTCCGTCCCGAGACGCCGTACTGGCTGCTGGCCCTGGTGTGCGCAGCGGCCAACCTGGGCATCAGTACCGCCATTCCTTCCATGACCACGGTGGTCATGCAGGTGGCCGGCAAGGCCCACGCCAACAGCGCGGCGGCGGCGCTCAATGCCAATCGCCAGATCGGTGCCCTGGTCGGCGTGGCCCTGATGGGCGCGATCCTGCACAGCATTGAGGGCTGGAACCTGCGCAATCCGCTGGCCTTCGGCGTGATGGCGCTGGGTTATGGCGTCGCCCTGTGGCTGGTGTGGCGCTTCGTAGGTGTTGTCAAGGAGCAATGGGCAACGCGCCGCGCGTGAGCGCGGGTGTTGTTCCCCGTCCAACGGCCTGCCCCGACTTGCGCGCGGCAGGCCGTTTTCTTGGGGATTTGTTAGGGATTGGCGGGGCAGGGCCGTAAAATAGCGCCTTCAACGAAATACGCATCAGAAAGAAGCTCCGCATGTCCATCCAATGGTTCCCCGGTCACATGAACTCCGCCCGCCGCAAGGCCGCGGAGAGCATGGAAAAAGTCGATATGGTCATCGAAGTGGTCGATGCCCGCCTGCCGCAGGCCAGCTGCAATCCCATGATCGAGCAGCTGCGCAATGCGCGCCAGCGTCCTTGCCTGAAGATCCTCAACAAGACCGACATGGCCGATCCGGTGGCTACCCAAGCCTGGATCGACTACTACAACAGCCAGAAGGGCGTCACCGCCGTGGCGCTGTCCTGCAAGAAGCCCTCCGATGTGGCGCGCGTGCCCAAGCTGGCCATCCAGGTGGCGCCGCATCGCGGCACTGCCTTGAAGCCGCTGCGCATGATGATCATGGGCATTCCCAACGTGGGCAAGTCGACCCTGATGAATGCGCTGCTGAAAAAGCGCGTGGCCGCCGTCGGCGATGAACCGGCCGTGACCAAGACCCAGCAGCGTCTCTATCTGGGCAACAACATGGTGCTCACCGATACCCCCGGCATGCTCTGGCCCAAGATCGAGCATCCCAGCGATGGCCTGATGCTGGCGGCCAGCCATGCGGTGGGCAGCAATGCGCTGATCGAAGAGGAAGTGGCGACCTTCCTGGCCGACCTGCTGCTGCAGCGCTATCCGCAGCTGCTCAAGGCGCGCTATGGCTTCAATACCGAAGGCATGGATGGCGTGGCGGTGGTGGAGGGCGTGGCGGCCAAGCGCGGCTTCCGTCTCAAGGGCGGCGAGTACGATTTCGAGAAGGCCGCGCACACCTTCCTGCAGGATTACCGCAGCGGTGCATTGGGCCGCATCTCGCTGGAGACGCCGCAGTCGCGTGCCGAGCTGCTGGCGACCTATCAGTCCACCGACAATCCCGATGCCCTGCAGGCCGAGGATGAAGAGGAAGACGACGAGGACTACGACTGGCGAGACGCTCCGGATCACCGGGGGCGTTGAATCTAAGTTTTGCTTTCCGGAAAACTTAGAAACCGGATGTCAGAAACTAAGTTTTTGAGGGATCACCGGTAGGTGGGAAATTCCCGTCCAATGAAAAAGGCCAGCTCGATGAGCTGGCCTTTTCGTTGATGCTGGCGGGTGATGCGTTACGCATTACCAGGAGGTGATCACGGAACCCTTGTACTTTTCCAGCACGAACTTCTTCACTTCCGGGCTGTGGTAAGCCTTGACCAGCTTGGCGACCCAGGGCTTGTCCTTGTCGGCGATACGCACGGCGATCACGTTGGCGTAGGGGCCAGTGGAGGCTTCCACGG